>ERZ1034365.217-NODE-217-length-33067-cov-6.260776_pt1 | contig 33067 bp, 50 predicted proteins | sample MGYA00520615_ERZ1034365 | MGnify/ENA primary metagenome ERZ1034365 (study PRJEB33736, sample SAMEA104284505) | Azolla filiculoides | biome: Urban; feature: Water surface; material: Ditch water | place: Netherlands | collected 2015-10-28 | depth 0-0.1 m ...
CGCGCCAATACCAAATCGAGCTAGCTACCAATGGACGTCTTCGTGCGTCTAAGCCAGCGGACAGGCGGCAATCGTGATGACTTCCCTCCTGACCGGACCCTGTGCCGGTCTTTGCCCGTCGATGAAAATCCGGGCTTTTTTATTCGCTGGTCTTTAACTGTAGCTGACAACCTAAAAGAAACAAGGGGAAACCATGATCCACGAACTATTCACACCCTACGTCTTCGCAGGCCTCTACGCCTTTGCAGTCGTTGGCGTAACTGCGCTGCTCTGCATGGTGATGAACAACATGCCGAAGGATGACGAATGAGCCTCGAAACCACGCTCGACCTTCTGCTTATTGCGTTCGGAGTATTCGGCGCATCTGCACTGGCGGCTGCGCTGTACTTCGGTCGGAAGTACGACGAACAATGATCTACGGAGAAGCCTGCTTCCTAAATTGCAGGCAAAACAAAGCCAGCGTCATCGGTGCTCGAACACCTCGGCTGGCTTGAGTAAATCAGGGGTAATTATAGTGCATTACTACAATTTTCACATAGGCGACTATGCAAGCCATACGCGCCATCTGGACTACATAGAGGACTTGGCATATCGCCGACTTCTCGACATGTATTACATGAGCGAAAAGCCAATCATCGCAGATCAAGCCGCCAGGCTTATCGGTATGCGCGAACACGGACACGAAGTTCTTTGCGTCCTGATGGAGTTCTTCACGGAGACAGATGAAGGGTTCATCAACAAACGAGCCGATGACGAAATAGCCTCCTTTAAGGCCATGTCAGAGGGGGGCAAGAAGGGTGCTCAAAAGCGTTGGGGTAACAAGGTTAATGAGGAAGCTATAGCCACCCTATCGCCTAGCCATAGCCACCCTATCGACACCCTAATAGCAACCAATAACCAAGAACCAATAACCAATGTTATTACGCAGGACAAGCCTGCAAAAGTAAAAAAGGTTGGCCATTCCATTCCTGATGACTTCGAGCCGAACGAGTCTTGTGTAGCTCTCGCGTCAGAACTTGGCATTTCGTGGAAGGCAGAAATTTCAAAGTTCCGCGACCATCATCTGCAAAAGGGAACGCTCGGCAAAGACTGGAACGCAGGGTTCCGCACTTGGCTGAATAACGCAGTCAAGTTTGGAACAGCGACCAAGGTTTCATCTACGGAATCAGTCGGCAATCCTGGCGACCTGATTGTTGTCGGCGGTAGGACTTACACCCGCGCTGGCCTTGAGGCAATCAGGAGGATGCAAGCATGAGCGCCGAGACCGTTCTTCAGCTTTTGTCCAAGGTTCGCAAGATGGGGCCGGATCGCTGGATGGCCTGCTGTCCTTCGCATCAGGACAAGTCGCCTAGCCTTTCAATCCGCGAAACTTCAGATGGCCGCGTTCTGCTCCATTGCTGGACTGGATGCTCGGCAAACGAAATCCTTGAATCAATCGGACTTACTTTCGACGATCTGTTCCCAGAAAGGCTCACAGATCATGCGCCAAGGGAGCGCCAGCCGTTTAGTCACCGCGAGGCAATGGCAGGGCTAGTCCCAGAGGTTTTATTCGTAGCAGCGGCCTCTAGCGACATGCTCAAGCAGCCATTGAAGAAGTCAGACCATGACCGGCTGATTGTTGCTGTGTCGCGTCTTGCTTCTGCTGCTTCTTACGTGGAGGGGCTATGAACTTATTTCATGACCACTTTCAGAACTTCAAGCGTTACAACGTGCCGCGTGCGCAACTGGTTATTGCTGATATTCCGTACAACATAGGGATCAATGCCTATGGGTCTAACCCGTCATGGTATGTCGGCGGCGACAACTCGAATGGGGAAAGCCACTTAGCTGGGAAAGAGTTTTTCGATACAGACAAAGATTTTCGAGTTCCTGAGTTCATGCACTTCTGCTCAACATTGATGATTAAGGAGCCGAAGGAAGCAGGACGAGCGCCAGCAATGATTGTTTTCTGTGCCTTCGAGCAACAGTTTCAACTGATCGAAGAGGCTAAAAAGTACGGTCTGAACAAATACATAAATCTCGTTTTTCGCAAGAATTTCTCGGCTCAAGTGCTTAAAGCAAATATGCGTGTTGTGGGTAATTGCGAATATGGCCTGATCTTCTACCGGGACAAACTTCCAAAGTTCAACAATCATGGGAAGATGGTTTTTAACTGCATTGATTGGGAGAAAGACTCTAATTCTCCAAAGCTGCATCCGACTCAAAAGCCGGTAAATCTTCTTGAGCGCCTTATTAGCATTTTCACAGATGAAGGCGATGTAGTTATTGATCCATGCGCCGGAAGCGGATCAACGCTTATCGCTGCTCATAATATCGGTCGACGTGGCTACGGGTTCGAGATTAAGAAGGAGTTTCACGCCGCAGCAAGCGAATGGATTAAGAGCAACGAGCAGCAGGGTTCTATATTTTCATCGTTGCGAATTAATGAAAATAAAGCCAATCGTCAGGCTTCGCTGATCGAGGTTGCGGCATGAGCGCCCTAGACAAAATCATCGCCATGTACCCGAACAGGATCAAGGACGACATTGACCTTTCTGGATACCGTGACGACACATACAAGCCACGCGTCAAATCCGCTATTGAGTATCAGGACGAACTGGCTAAACGCATCCGTCAAAAAGGATCATGGGGAGACAGGATAGGTTTTCGTTGTGATGATGATTTCCGCTTTCGTCCGCGTGAAATAACAATCTGGACAGGCTACAAAGGGCATGGAAAGTCCGCTCTGTTATCTCAAGCCATGCTCAATTTCATCCAGCAAGGGAAAAAGATATTCGTATGCTCTCCCGAGTTCCCGCCTGTCGAATTGCTCTATCGCTTCCTCGTTCAGTTCTTGGCCTGCGATAACCCGAGCGAAGAAGAAGCGTGGGGAATGCTTGAGATGATGGCTGAATCACTCTGGCTATACGACATTCAATCCAGCCTGAAACCGCAAGACGTTCCTGCGCTGTGCCGTTGGGTAATGGAAAACATCAAGCCGGATCACATTGTGGTTGATTCGCTGATGAAGTGCGGGCTGGCTCCCGATGACTATCCAGGACAAAAGCGCCTTGTCGATGCCATCCAGACCGTAGCGCACCAGAACGACGTCCATATTCACCTTGTGGCTCATGCCCGTAAAGCTGGAAGCGACGATAAGCCTGCAAAGCTGCACGACATTAAAGGCGCATCCGAGATTGCAGACCTTGCGGAAAACGTCGTGTCGGTATGGCGTAACAAGCCGAAAGAACACGCAGCATCAACCGGCGCTAACTTTAGCTCGGAAGACCCTGACGCGCTTTTCATTGTCGAGGCCCAACGCAACTGCGGCGGGTGGGTCGGAACCACTCAACTTTTCTATGAGCGCAGCGCAATGATCTATTTCGAGCCTGGCCGTTCGTTCAAGTCATACGTGTCTATTCCGAATGAGGTGGAGCTATGAACATTACCAAAGGCCCGATGTTGATTGCTTACGCCACCTTGATTGACGAGCCGATTGATTCGCTGATGGTATGGATTAACGCCTGCGTCAATGAAGGCTGGCCCGGTTCTCCTGCGACTGAAAAAGAACGACTTGACCACATCAAGCGAGACATAACGGATCGCATCGACAACTCAATCACAGAGCAGATCAAGCGAAGCATTGCAGCGGAAAGGAAGGCCGCATGAAGCACATATCCGACTACCTGGACGAAGCATTCAAGGAAATGTTTGAGGAACGCGCCGCCATCCGTGAATTTGACGGCCAGCAGACACGCGAAGAGGCAGAGAAGAACGCCGAGGCCGACTGCCGCAAGGAATGGGCAAAGCGCAAGGAGGCTGTATGAGCGTACTCGACTATCAAGACCTATCATCCTGCGCTCAGAAAATCCGCAAGCCTGGTTACTGGAAACTCTGCGTTGAATACACGAACGGACGACCCGAGCAGAAAACGCGCTGGATCGCTGATCGCTCCACACTGGACTGCCAGTATGACCGTAAGGCCATTGATCCGGCCTGCGCCTCTGCACAGTGCGGGAGGATGGGATGAATAGAATCGTATGTTGGTTCTCATGTGGCGCAGCAAGTGCTGTGGCTACGAAGTTGGCGATTGTCGAGAACGCCGGAAAACTTCCTATTGTTGTGGCTCGTTGCATCGTTCAAGAAGAGCATGACGACAATGACCGTTTTTCCAAAGACTGCGAGGAATGGTTTGGCGTTCCAATAACAAACCTTATCGCAGAGGAGTTTAACGGTTCTATTTACAGAGTTTTTGAGAAGCGAAAATACATAAGCGGAGTGGCTGGCGCTCCTTGCACAATGCTTCTTAAAAAACAGGTTCGCTTAGATTTCGAGAAGCCAACAGACCGCCATGTATTTGGATATTGCGCCGAAGAACAAGACCGTTGGGATAGGTTTATAGACGCGAACAACATCGCTGCATTTTCCCCGCTAATAGAAAGAGGACTTGAGCATTCAGATTGCTTGGCGATGGTAAAGCAGGCAGGAATAGAACTGCCTGAAATGTACAAACTTGGCTACAAGCACAACAACTGCATTGGATGCTGCAAAGCAACTGGCGCAGGGTACTGGAACAAGATACGCGACGACTTCCCAGACCATTTTGACCGTATGGCATCCGTGTCTTTATTGCTTGGTGCGCGAATGGTGAAGGTTGGTGGAGAGCGGACATTTCTAAGCCTTCTACCAAAAGGAATTGGCGATTACCAGTCTGAGCCGGAAATCCAGTGTGGGATTTTCTGCGAGATGGCGAATCGGGAGTTGGCAGCATGACTGCATGGGTAATCAACAGCGAATCATCGCTTCAATCCGCCATCGGTGATCTGCGCGAAATGTGGAACACGTACAAGTTCGTCAAGCTCAACGCCAAGACCGGCAAGGCCCGTAGCCTGGATCAGAACTCAATTAGCCACGCCTGGTATGAGCAGATCGCCCGAGAGCTACGCGAGGACGACATCATCGGGTGGAAATGCTACTGCAAGCTGCACCACGGCGTTCCGATCCTCAGAGCAGAGGACGATGAATTCCGCGAAGCATACGACGCAGTAATCAAGCGCCTGACCTATGAGCAAAAGCTGATCGCAATGAAGCACTGGCCGGTCACTTCGATCATGACGAAACAGCAACTATCCGCCTATCTTGAGTCGGTGCAGGCTGACTTCAAAGCGCGAGGCGTTCGGCTTGAGTTTCCCGAGGTGGCGGCATGAGCGCCAAAGACAAAGCGCACATTGGCCGAGTCAAGGAAATGCCCTGCGCTCTGTGTGGCGCACATGGGCCATCTGACGCACACCACATCCTAGAAGGAAGAACGCCAGGCAGGAAGTCGCCTGACATGCTGGTAATACCTCTCTGCAAAGACTGCCATCAGGGAAGCCACAACGGAATACACGGTCAGCGCCGAATGTGGAACGTGATGCGTCTATCCGAGCTTGATTGCCTTGCCGATACCGTCAGAAAGCTAGTCTATGAATAAAGCAATGTACGCACTAGGCCGATTAAAGACCGGCGCAATGAACAAGACAGAGCAGGCATATGCCGACTATCTCGAGATCAATCGAGTTTGCGGAGACGTTGCTTGGTACAAGTTTGAGGGCGTGAAACTTCGCCTTGCTGACAACACATTCTATTCGCCTGACTTCGCCGTGATGATGTCCGATGGCCGTATGCAGATGCACGAAGTCAAAGGGTTCTGGCAAGACGACGCACGGGTAAAGATAAAGGTAGCTGCTGACCTGTACCCGTTTGAATTCATCGCAATCAAAGCCAAGGCCAAGAAAGATGGCGGAGGCTGGGAAAAGGAGGTTTTCTAGTGATTACCGCAATGACCAGCAAGCTAATACCCTGGCGAATATCTCAGGCCCGTAAAGCATTCATGGTTCCTATCGTCATCGCACTCGAATCAATCGGTACGTTCTGGACTACATGGGCAGAGGTCTATCGTGGCTGAAATCGAAGACAACGAACGCTACGCCGATCCAATAGACGCAGGATCAGCACTCGCAGAAACATGGCTAGCTGATCGGATAGCAGAGCATCGGTATCAGCTTGAGCGAACTGCAAAGCAATACGAGGCTGGCCGCTGCCGTAACTGTAACGACGTGCTTGATGATGGCCGCGCATATTGCGACAGGGAATGCTTGGATGACCACTCAAACAGGATGAAGGCAGAGAAGCGGAGGGGCAAATGATTCGTGAAAACATTCTAGGTTTCGATAGCATGTCACGACTGCAAGTAATCCTTGAAGATTGGGCAGCATGGCAGGCCCGTTACTCAGGAATAAAAGCACAATCCCGCTCACCATGCTTATCATCTGGCTATGAATCATCCAAGACATTCGAGGATATGCTAGACGCAGTAGAAAACACAGTGGCGCAATCCGTTGAAGCCGCCATAGATGATTTGCAGCCAGGCGAGAGAGCAGCAATTAATCGTCGATACGGAATCACGGCAGTATTCAGATTCCCTCGCGGAAACTATGAGGAACTGTTACTAATGGCTCATGAAAAGCTACTTATCACGCTACCTAAAAAAGGGATTGTGATATAGCGAATATGGTATAAAATAAAGCCGGTGGGCAAAATTGCGCCCATAAATCTGAAGACCGACTTAGCGCAGATTAGCCCAATGACGGATAGACGGAAACTCCGGTTATCTAGCAGGGAGCGCGTAGTTTTAGGTGGCATCTAATTAACGGGTAACTTAGCCTAATGCACCAGCAGGACAGAAAGCCTCGCCTCTCACAAGGAGCGCGGGGCTTTTTGCTTTTCAGTTACCTGAAACTTAATCAGGGCAGATAGACAGGAATACATCATGGCCGCGCGTAAGGAACCAAGGAACAGAGACAGCAGCAATAAACTTATTTCAGCAACCCAGTTGCTTAATCGTCTGATTAAACACGCAAATGATGAAATAGAAATGTCTCAGACCCAAATCAACGCCGCCAAGATCGTTATAGGCAAATACATTCCTGACCTGAAGGCAATCGAAATATCAGGAAACTCCGACAAGCCCCTGAAGGTTATCGCCGAATGGATGAAGTAAATACCGTTCGCGTTGTAATACCTTACAAGCCACGCGACGCATTCCTTCCTTATCACGAATCAACTAACCGCTACGGAATCTCTGTAGCTCATAGACGAGCAGGAAAGACAGTTGCTCGCGTTAATAAGCTGATTAAGGCGGCGTACCTTTGCGAGAAGGAGCAACCGCGCTTCGGTTATCTAGCACCTAGCTTTGTGCAGGCCAAAGATATTGCTTGGCTTTACCTGAAGAAGTTCGCTAACCCGCTTATTCAACTTGGCGGGAAAGTGAATGAGTCTGAGTTATCAGTAACGCTTCCGCACAATGGCGCAATCATCCGTCTATATGGCGCAGAAAACTATGACCGCATGCGTGGTCTGTACTTTGACGGCATCTGCATTGACGAAGGCCAGGACATTGCGCCTGTTGTTCTAACGACAGTTATTCTCCCCGCGCTGTCTGATCGCTCTGGATGGCTCGACATTAGCGGCACACCGAAAGGATGGGGAAACCTGCTCGGCAATTGCTACAAGCTGGCGCAGAGCGAAGGTTGGTTTATCCAAACACTGAAGGCATCCGAAACAGGGATATTGCCTGAATCAGAGCTGGCGATTCTTCGGGCTTCAATGGCTCCGAATGAATACCTGCAAGAAATGGAATGCAGCTTTGATGCTGCTATCACTGGCGCTTACTTCGCCGCAGAACTACAGAAAGCACAGGAAGAAGGTCGTATTACTTCTGTGCCATACGATCCAGTCCTCAAGGTTAATACTGCTTGGGACTTGGGCATGTCCGATTCAACGTCGATATGGTTCTACCAATCGGTTGGCCGTGAGATTCGCGTAATCGACTACTACGAAGCATCAGGGCATGGCCTGGATCATTACGCCAGAGTGTTGGACAAGAAGGGTTACTTCTACGACAAGCACTATGGGCCGCACGACATCGCGGTGCGTGAGCTTGGCACTGGCAAAAGCCGCATTGAGGTAGCTGCAAGCCTCGGCATTCGATTCGATACATGTCCGAATATTCCGGTTCAGGATGGCATCAATGCTGCGCGTGTAACGATTCCGCGCATGTGGATTGATTCAAAGCGGTGCGAGATTGGACTAGACGCACTCAAGCAATACCGAGAAAAGATTGATTTGAAGCGGCAAGTATCTGGTGGGCCTCTCCACGATTGGACAAGCCACGCTGCCGATGCTTTCCGCTATCTCTGCGTTTCCTATCAGGACGCCAAAGCACCAAAGAAAATTAAACCTGCATTTAACCAAGCTATAGAACATGGCTGGATGGGATAGACATGACCGACGAAGAACTGATCGAAACCGCACAGAAGCGATTCCAGCGGTGCGTGGAAGCTGAAGCAGAAGCGCGGAAAGAGTTCGTCGATGATCTGAATTTCTACGCTGGCGAACAGTGGCCGCAACAGTTGAAGTCGGGGCGTGAATCTCAGAAGCGCCCGGTGCTGACGATCAACCGCATGCCTCAATTCGTCCGCCAAGTTACGAACGATCAGCGGCAGAATCGCCCATCCATCAAGGTTCGTCCGGTTGATAACGATGCTGACGTGGAAACCGCAGATGTAATCTCTGGCCTCGTTCGTCACATTGAATCCAACAGCAACGCTGACCAAGCCTACGACAACGCATTCTTTTACGCTGTGACAGGTGGCTGGGGCTACTTCCGCATCCTGACTGACTACGCGAATAATGAGTCGTTCGATCAGGAAATCTACGTTCGACGCATTGCAAACCCGCTCAACTGTTACCGCGATCCTGATTCTACTGAACCGGATGGCTCGGACTTCAACTACTTCTTCATTGTTGAGGAAGTATCGAATGATGAATACGAAGCCGAATACGGTGACGATGACATTAAATCGTGGAAAGCTGGCGGATTAGGTGACATTACGGGCGGCTGGGTCACTGAAAACACCGTTCGCGTAGCAGAGTATTACTACGTCGATTTCGTCAAAGAGAAAATCCACCTTCTTCCTGATGGCTCAGTAGTTACCGAAATCCCCGCAGGCATCAAGCCGATTGATTCCCGCGACATCATGCGTCGTGCGATCAAGTGGGTGAAGATTTGCGGCGACAAGGTGAAAGAGAAGCGTGATCTGCCAGGCTCGTTTATCCCTGTGATTCCGGTTTATGGCGATGAGGTAGTGATCGAAGGCAAGCGCAAGCTGATCAGCCTGATCCGCTTCGCCAAAGATCCGCAGCGCATGTTCAATTATTGGCGCTCGACTGAGACTGAACTACTCGCTCTGCAATCCAAAGCTCCGTTTGTGGCTGCTGAAGGGCAGATGGAAGGTTACGAAAGCGAATGGGCAAGAGCTAACACGGATAACGTCGCTTACCTGACTTACAAGCCGGTAACGATTGGCGGTCAAGTTGTCGGCGCTCCGCAACGTCAAGGCTTCGCATCGCCTCCGACTGGTGTGCTTCAGGGCGCATTGAATGCCGAGCAGGATATGAAGTCGGTAACGGGTATTTACGATGCCTCGCTCGGCGCTAAGTCGAACGAAACCTCTGGCCGCGCAATCCTAGCTCGTCAGCGTGAGGGCGATGTTTCGACGTTCCACTTCATCGACAACATGACCCGCGCTATTCGTCAGGCTGGCCGCATCTTGCTGGATTACATTCCGGTGATCTATGACACGCCGCGCATTGTGCGAATCATTGGTCAGGACGGCGAAGAAGAGATGACGCCGATCAATCAGCCGTTCATGGATTCGGAGAAGGGTAAGGCAATCCAGCGCATCTTTGATGTGAAGCTCGGCGCTTACGATGTGGTGTGCGCTGCTGGCCCTTCGTACTCAACGCAGAGACAAGAAGCCGCCGATGCAATGAGCCAGATTCTCCAAGGCAATCCGCAACTCATGCAGGTGGCAGGTGATTTGTTTATCAAGTCGATGGACTGGCCTGGCGCTGATGAGATTGCCGAGCGACTGAAGAAGGCAATGCCGCCTGAACTCACCTCAGACGATGACGAAGAAGGCCCGCAAGTTCCTCCGCAGCTTCAGGCGCACATGCAACAGATGGATCAAGCCATCCAAGAGCGCGAACAGGCTATCCAACAGCTTCAGCAGCAAATGCAGCAAATGGAAGCCGAGCGTTCGCAGCTTGAACAGCAGGCAGGCAACAAGCAGGCCGAATACATGCTGAAGTCTGAGGATCAGAACCTCAAGCGCGAAGTCGAGATGATGAACGCTGAAGTCAAGGCGCGTGATTTGCAGATCAAGGAGCAAGAGATTGCGATCAAGAACCGCGAACTCGATATTCGTGAAATGGAAATTCGCACTCAGCAGATTATTGCCATGCAGCAACCAGCACAGGCAGAACCCGATGCAGATGATAAGCCGAACCAATCTAACGACATGCTCGCTCAGATGGTCGCCCAAATCGCGCAGGGGAATCAGATCATCGCCGAGTCACTGAGCCGTCCTAAACAAATCGTCCGTGGTCCAGATGGTCGCGCACAAGGGGTTGTCTAATGGCAATTACACTTAACGCAACGCTTCGTAACAACCGCGCTGACCAGATAACTACCTCCGCATGGGCACATCGCAATCACCACAAGCGTACCGAACGCCTGATCAACCGGCTATTCCGCGACCCTTTGCATTGTGCTAAGGCGTACCTATCCGAGATGGAGGGTAGCCAGAATGCACCTGAGTATCAGAACGGGAAGGGCGCATAATGGCAACTATTACTAGCGCAGGCAGCGGGCTGGCTTCGGCAACAACCACTTGGGTAGGTGGAATCGTCCCTGTCGAGGGTAACAAGGTGATTATCGCTGCCGGGCATGTGGTCGAGCTTGATGGGACTTTTACGTGGGGGGATGATTCAGTAACGACCACTATCCCGAATGCTGCCGTCAATGTATCCGGTACGCTCAAAGCGTCAAGGACGGTAAATTCGTCCCTCACTGGCAAGGGACTTATCCTCGTCAATTACAACGGGGCTATTGATTACGGCACAGACGCTAGCCCTATATCAAGCAGCATTACTTCGACGCTGATACTCAACAAAGCAACAACGCCAGCAAACAGAGAAGGATTGCGTCAGGTTGTTCCGACCACATCTGGGCAATCAATTAGCTGGTCATTTGTCGGTGATAATTCTCGATCAAGAGGGGAAACTATCGCAAGCACTGCCGCGTCAGGGCAGGCAAATGTTGTATTGGGTTCGTCGTCGCATGGATGGCTTGCTGGGGATGAGGTTCTGCTATTCCCAACGACAAATAATGCAACTGTTGATGAATATGAATTCAAAACAATCTCTAGCGTTTCTGGTGCGACGATTACTTTTACGACTAACCTGTCGTACTCACATTTAGCTGGCTCTCCGGCGTGTAATTGTTCATCGAACGTCACCATTAAAAGCCATAACTCGACTGGAAAGGGACGAATCACATCCGCGTTTTCAAGTGGTGTAGCTATATCTCTACCCAGCACTTACACATACAAAAATGTTAGGTTTGAGACACTTGGTGGAGGTACTGGTCTTGCATCTGGATATATTACTTACGAATCATCACCTACCGTCGCTCTGTTTGGAACGGTAGTAGATTCGTGCGCGTTCATAGCCCCAGGCGTTGCTGCTGGCGAAGTTGCTGTGTCAGGAAGCGGGGCGAGAAAGAAACTAACGCTTACTAATTGCATCGTGTTCGCTAAGGGTCTTTGCTATGGATCATCCAATGTAACGGCAGATGACTCATGGTTTTGTACGACGATGTATTGCGACAATAATGTGTCATCATCTTTTTTGACGCATAACAGGAATTGGGTTTCAATAGTAAATTCAGGGGTTGATTCGTTTAGTGCGCGTCACAACTTCGATTCATTTACGATCTCAGGAAAAGGATATGCTCCTGGTTTTTATAATGTTTCGGATAGCGACATAGGCTACACATTCGGATGGAAAAGCACTCAAGCTGCAAAAGTATTTTTTAATCCACCGCTATACGCAATTAACAATTCAAAAATAGAAAACTGCTTATTGCATTCTGACTTTACAGTTCCAGAATCCCCCACTGACTGGAACGGCAAAGTTGATAACTCGTCATGGCTTTCCTATGTAAATAAAGGACAGTTATCAACCTCTCAGGAGATTTATTACGGAGCAGGCAACGTATTCAGAGAAAACGCAGAAACAAACCGAAGCGCTTCTTCTATATCAATAAAACCGCTTGTTACTAGCTATGACTTGGAGCGCGAGCAAACCATCCCCTGCGCCAACGGCAAAACAGTCCGCATCGTGGGTTACGTCAAGATGGACACGGCCTTCTGGAATGCAGGCAACAACAACCTGCCCACCGTAACAATCTCTGGCCTCGGCATCACGCCAGTAGTATTCACGGCCTCCGCAGCGGCCAATAACGCATGGGAACAGTTCGACCTATCTGCCACCAACACGGCAGGCTATGACGGCAATTTGACCCTGACCTACACGGCCAATGCCAAGGTAGTGACCACAGGTACGGTATATTTCGATGGCGTTCCTGATGCCCCCTTCGTCACGCAGTGTCGTCACTACGGCTTCGACTTGACGCAGGAAACCAGCCCGACACGCACCGTCGATCCTTACGTTGTGGCAACCGAAGCAACCGCTGCCGCACTCACCGGCATCACCATTGACGGCACAGCCAAGACCATCGCATTCGGTGCAGGAACCGGCGACACGGCACAGGAGTTCTACGACTACACCCGTGCATGGGCTTGCCTGAATCTGAGCAAGGACATCCCATTGAATCGGGCCGGTACGCTGTACTCACTGGCTGCTGGATGGACCGTCATCGACCCGGTGCTTACCGGCCTGACTTGGGGCGGCGAGACTATCCAGTGGAACAGTGTCGGGGCAAAGACAGGTTCGTTCTCTGGCAACACCTTCGACTTTACCGCAGCAGGTTCCTACGACTTCGCAGCCTCAACCTTCAGCGGCACCGTTGAGTTCGTGAATACCTCGGGTGGTGCTGTCGTGGTCGATGTCCCGGCAGGTACGAGCTACACGAACACTGGCCCGAACATCACGGTGAATGTGGCTGTGGATCAAGCCGAAGCCAGCATCGTTGGTATCGTCGTCGGTTCGCGCCTACAGATTTACAACGTAACAACAGCAACCGAGATGGTTAATGCCATCAACGCCACAAGCAGCTACACGTTGAGCTATCCAGACGGCACAGGCTACAGCGCAGGGGATGTGGTTCGGGTCAGATTGGCTTGGGTGAGCGGCGCATCCGCCAAGCTCCCGGTGGAATATTCCACCATTTCCACGGCTGCTGGCTGGTCAGTCCTCGCGAACCAACAGGATGACGCGGTCTATAACTTCAACGCCATCGCTGGATCGACCTGCACCGAGTTCATCGCCGATTACCCGAACGTCCAGATTGACATAGACGACCCTGACGGAGTGACCACTCCCCAGCGCGGCTATGCTTGGTACATCGATGGGCAAATGACGGCGGACGGCCTGCGCTACTACCACGGCGCCATCACTGCCGAAGACGAACTTAACTATCGCATCAACGTGACCGTCGCCGACATGTTCATCCAGAACATTTCAGCCAGCCCGGTGCGCGTCATCAACGCCCGCATCTACCGCTCGGACGGGGCAACCGTGATTGTGGCCGGTGGCGGTGGGGTGCAGATGGAATACGGGCGCACCTATGGCCTGGAAACCGGCGTATCCGGCCTGACGGTGAGCGAGAGCAATAAGCTCCTAAGTCTTGACACAAACTCTGTCAATGTAACCAAGATGAACGGCGCAACGGTTTATGGCTCTGGCGTTCAATCTGATCAGTGGCGCGGAAGTGTTTAATAGTCAGTCGTTCTCAACGTCATCATTTAGTGTTACTGCGTTTCTATTTGACGTAGTAGCAAGTGGCGGTGTTTATTCCGTAATCGGTGGAAACGCAACGCGTAAATTCTCTGGTTCAAAGAAATCAGAGGTTGAATATCACGGCGGCGCAGGTGAGCGGAAACCTAACTACGATTATCTCGGGCCTAAAAAGCAAAAGATAGCGCAAGAAATAGCCGAGCCAAAAGTTCGGACTATTATCGCCAAGACTGCAAAGATTATCGCCAAGTCGGGAGAATCTGAATCGGATGCGGTTGATAAGCTAATTGAGCAACTAGAACGCAATAATGTTCTATGGAAAGAGTTTTACGCCAAGTTACTCAACGATCAGCTAGAGAAACAACGCCACGCAATACATTTGGCGCATATCCGAAATATTGAAATGGATATGCAGGACGAGGAAGAAATTTTATTACTCTTCGCGTAAATGTATTGAGTCGTTGGATTAAAGTTATATAATGTTATCGGACGGGATTACTGCGTCCATAAATTAAAGCCGCCTTCGGGTGGCTTTTTTTACGCCTACCGATTGGCACTAATCGGGATTCTCAAGGAATGAGAAATGAGTGAATCACAGTTGGAAGCCGTAGCGGAATCGGTTGATGAAAATCAAAATGCCGCGCTTACTGAATCTGAATCCACGGCGGAACAGAATCAGGAACCTCTAAACGAGGATCAAAAGCCGGAAGAGGCGCAAAAGACATTCACCCAGGAAGAGCTGGATAAGATTGTTCAAAAGCGCATCGCAAAGGAGCAGCGCAGAATTGAGCGTTTGGCTACCGCTGAAGCTGAAAACCGCATGCTGCGAGAGCAGATGCAACGCCCACAGCAAGCCGCGCAAGATGAAGCAGGCGGGATGCCGCAGCCTGAAGGGTTCAAAACTTACGAAGATTACATCGCCGCATTGACCGATTGGAAAGTCGATCAGCGCCTAAGTGGTATTCGTGAGGAATCTGCCAAGTCTGCCCAGCAACGCGAAGCGGAACAGCAAGCACGTACCGTTCGGGAACGAATGGAACAAGCCGCGCAGAAGCATGACGATTTCGAGGAAGTAGCACTAAACCCCAATGTCCCGATTACTAAGTTTATGGCCGATGCAATTGGCGAAAGTGATCTAGGCGGGGATGTTGCGTATTACTTGGGATCGAATATCGCTGAAGCAAAGCGTATTGCAAACCTGTCTCCGATTGGTCAAGTAAAAGCCATCGCGCAAATTGAGGCGAAATTGTCTCAGCCGCAGGCAGTTGTATCCAAAGCACCGAAACCCATTTCGCCATTGAGCGCCAACAAGGGAGCAGTAACCGGCTTGTCCGATGAGCTTCCTATGGACGAATGGCTTAAACGTCGTAACGCCGAAGTTCGTCGGCGTCGATAACTGTAACTCACCAAATCAGACCCGCTTCGGCGGGTTTTTTCATTTCTGGAGATTTAAATCATGGCCAATTCAGTATTGACCCCCACCGCAGTAACGCGTGAAGCTCTGCGCGTCCTGCACCAAAAACTCAACTTTATCGGCTCGATCAATCGTCAATACGATTCCTCGTTCGCCAAAGAAGGCGCAAAGATCGGCGACTCGCTGAAAATTCGCCTGCCGAATGAATACACCGTTCGCACTGGTGCTAACCTTTCGACGCAAGACACGCAAGAAACCAGCACCACGCTGCAAGTCGCTACCCAGAAGGGCGTCGATTTGACCTTTAGCTCGGCTGAAATGACTCTGAGCTTGCAGGACTTCTCGCAGCGCATCATCGAACCGGCTATGTCTGTTCTGGCCGCCAACCTTGAGGCTGACGCTCTGTCGATGGCTCTCGACGTTTATAACAACGTCAATAACATCGGCGCTGCTCTGTCGTTCAACAAGGTTCTGGGCGCTCGTAAGGTTCTGGCTGATTCGCTGGCTCCGAACGACAACAACCGCAGCGTCATCCTGAATACCCAGGATAACGTCGATCTGGTTGATGCTCTGAAGGGTCTGTTCCAAGACTCTAGCGAGATTTCGGAACAGTACCGCGAAGGCAAGATGGGCCGCACCGCTGGCTTCGACTTCTACGAAAACACGCTGCTGTCCTCGCAGACTACCGGCACGGCTGCTGCTGCTACTGGCTACACCGTCAATGGCGCTGTGACCACTAACGGTCAAAGCACTGTTGTTCTGGCAGCCGGCGCTAACACCTTCAAGAAGGGCGACATTATCACCTTCGTGGGTTGTAACCGCGTCCATCCTGAAACCAAGGCTGATACCGGCACTCTGCAACCGTTCGTGGTGACCGCTGATTACGCTGGCGGCGCTGGCACGATCAACATCTCACCGGCAATCTACACCTCGACGGGTCGTCAGAACGTTGTGGCTGCTGGTGTCGCCAACGGTGTTGCGGTGGCTAAGATCGGCGGCGCGTCTGCCATCTACAAGCCTTCGCTGGCCTTCCACAAGGATGCTTTCACCTTCGCCACCGCTGACCTTCTCCTGCCGCAAGGTGTGGATTGGGCTGCGCGTGAAACGCTGGATGGCATCTCCATGCGTATCGTTCGCCAGTATGCGATTTCGTCAGATACGATGCCTTGTCGTCTTGATGTGCTCTACGGATTCAAAACCATCAGGGCGCAACTTGCAGCACGAATCCTTAGCAACTAAGGGTTTGCAATGACTTAACACTCCGGCTATGATGTTAATACCGTCATAGTTGGAGTGTGTCATGAACAAGAGTATTTGTTGCATCAAAGAATGTGAAAACGAAGTTTTGGCACTTGGCTTGTGCAATAAGCACTGGCGCAGAAATAGGCTGTACGGTTCGCCGGTTGCTCTTAAAAATCACAGCGGATCGTTTGTCGGGCTTACGCCAGAGCAGCGATTCAAAAAGCAATACAAGGTTTCGCCTAACGGATGTTGGGAATGGGTTAGCGGCATAGATGCTGATGGCTATGGGCTGTTTCGCGCAGAGTCATTCGGGCAGGTGTTTAAAAGGGCGCATAGGTGGTCTTGGTCGCACCACAATAGTTCTGGAATAGAACCGGGCCAGATGGTTTGCCATAAGTGCGACAACAGGAAGTGCGTAAATCCTGAACATCTGTTTTTGGGCGACGCTCTGATAAACATGCAGGACAAAGTGGCAAAAGGTCGCAGCAGAACGCCATATGGCGAGGCTTGCGCCGCATCAAAGATTACAGAGGAACAGGCAAGGGCGATTCTTGCCGATCCAAGGCCGTATGCAGCAATCGCTGCGGATTACGGCCTGAATCAATCCAGTGTTGGAAGCATCAAGCAGCGCATTTCATGGGGCCATCTTGACGTTGAGTTTATTGGCAGAGCAAAGCGTATCAGCCCAAGGAAAGGCAAGAGCGACAAGATAACGCCAGAAATTGTGCGAGAGATACGAAGCAGCGAATTAAGCGGCAAAGAGTTAGCCGAGAAGTTTGGAGTATCTCCGCAGCTTGTATGCGACATAAAAAAGCGTCGATCTTGGGCGCACATTGAATAAACGAAGCGCCCCGTAACAGGGGCGTTTTTATTTGAGGATTTCCATGTTTAACGAATTTCCCAAAGGGCTATTCCTTAATGGCCTTCCTGATGGCGAATATAGGATCGCAATGTCATCCATTGACGAAGCCGAATATCGCCGCGATGGGTTCGTTTCTATTGGTGAGTCCGTAAATGAAAACGAAGCACCGAAAAAACGTGGTCGGCCTCGCAAGGATACCGAATGACTACTGCTAACGACATTATCAACCGTGCGCTAAAGAGCCTGGCTGTTATCGGTCAGGGCGAGACTGCCGACTCCGATCAAGCCGCTGATGCGCTGGTTTCGCTCAATGACATGATTTCATCGTGGGCTAACGAAGCCGCGATGATTTACCAAGTGGCGACGGATATTGTCACGCTCCAATCAGGGAAGAATGACTACACGATTGGTGCGGGTGCTTACGACATCAACACGACTCGCCCTCTAAAGGTGCTGCAAGCGTTCATCAGGATGAACAGCATTGATTATCCGGTTGAGGTTGTATCCCGTGAGCAGTATCAGAGCATCATTCTCAAGTCGCTACAGTCTCAGCTTCCGACGATCCTTTACTACGATACCGGCTATCCTTCTTCGACGGTTCGCCTGTGGTGTTCGCCGAATCAAGCCAATGACCTCCATATCGACTCGCTGAAGCCTTTCAGTGGATTTGCTACGCTGTCGGATACCGTATCACTCCCACCGGGTTATGAACGCGCTCTGAGGCTTAATCTGGCTGTTGAGTTGATGCCGGAATATCAGGTTCGCAATGACAAGCTCGACGTTATGGCGATGGAAGCCAAAGCTGGTATCAAACGCACAAACCATTTCCCCGAAAAACTCTCGTTCCCGTCTGCTATTCCAACGGGTCATAACGGGCGTTACAACATTTACGCGGACACGGTGTGAGGCTAAACCTAGCCGTTGATCTGGAGTCGCGTGAAGGGTATTTAGACCGCGATCCTGTCTTGAAGAATGCCGTTATTGAGCATGAAGGCGATGCGACGGCAGCAGTAAAGCGCCCTGGCCTCGATACGCCTTCAAACATTGGCGCAGGAACGGGTCAGATGCTTGCCGCGTTCAATCAGGCACTAAAAACGGTAGTCGGTGACTCGTTCAAGGAAGTGAATGATGCTGGATCTGTTACAGCTACCACGGCACTGAGTCCGATATTTACCGGGCTGGATTTCACTGCCCAACAATCTGCGACTTCGGGTTCTGGCGCGATGATGTTCAAGACGGCAAATGAAGCATGGGTGTATCGGCCATGAGATTGCCTGTTGCCAATTCTCTGCATACGCGTCCTGGCGATCATACAAAGGGCGCACGGATGCTTAACGCCTACCCTGAAACAAAGGGCGACCAGGTGTTCATGCGGAAGAGAGCATCGGCAAAGCGCACAGGTATTGTGGTTGGTGCTAATGCTCAGATGATCGGCAACTTGCTAGAAGCGCATGTCGGCATTGGCGCAGTGGGTGGCGGCAATACGGTCACGATCAACGAAACCAGCACAACGTCGGCTAATACTTTCACCTCGGCGACTAAGACAACTGCCGCAAATTGCCTGTCTGTAACGCCTAATGTTTCGTTCTTGTCTGTTCGCGGCAATGGTTCAGGGCTGAATCTGTATCGCTCGGTAAAGTGGCGCGTTGAATACTGGAATGGCTCTTCGTGGGTAGCTGGATCATATCGAATTCTTGATATGGGCGCACAGACCACGACGGCACAGACTGACTCGACCACTTATACGTTTCCGTCTGCCGGAACGTGGCAGTGGCGTGTTTATGCCGAGTCATACGATACTAGCGGCGCAACGTTTGGAACGACGACTTACACGTACTCGACCGAAACGCTCAATGCCAGCACCCTAAACGATTCCGTTACGGATGACGGGTCTGACATGGTGACTTCGACAAAGACCGTCACTTACACATTGCCATCTTCCACGGTCAATACGTCGTGGGAAATCTACCAGATTAGGTATCAGGCCAATTACACGGCAGCGTTCAAGATGTACAGCTTCGACGGGTTTGGATACCCGCTCGGCACGTTCTCTACCGCCTTAAAGAAGGCCGGAACGACGTCAGTGACGCACTATGTTGATGGCGTTTCTCACTACGGATCACCATTCCAGACTGATTACAGTTACTCGGGTTCATTGGATTCTGGAACGATTAGCGGATCATCGCTTTCGTATAGCGCATCATATTTCTCGGCCTTCCTGTCGAATTACGAATACTCGGGCGGAACTCCTGCAAATCCGCAGGTAAGCATTTCGTTTTCATCTGGCACGGTAACGATTTACCGCAGAACGCCGACAACGAACAGCGCAACGCCGAGCAATACCTACACCGTCACCTCATACAACGAGGCATTACAGGCTGATCTGTCTGTACAGATTACGGATGCGACTATGGTTCTCGCCACAGTTGTAAATGATGAATTGAACCTCATCACCATGAACCTCTGCAGCGGATCGTGGGACTCGTTCGACATGACATGGGATGACTGCGTTTTCGGATGGGATGAGGCTAAATGACCGCGCTGAATCCTCTCTTTGCAGACCAGAAATACGATAGTTCATCGGCGCTATCGACGGACAACCGCGTTACGTTGTTCCTCAAGTCTATCTATGAAGCATTTATTTACAGGAACAGCATGCTTACGAAAATATCGGATGCTGATTACCCAGGCTGGTCGCAGCTAACCGTTACATCTATTACGCGCAGTGGTTCGACTGTCACCGTTACTTTGCCATCCTCAACCAACTGGCAAACAGGCGCATCTGTGACCATCTCAGGCGCAGCGCAAACGGACTATAACGGCACGTTCGTCATCAGCGTGACCGATGCTACTCATTTCACCTATCAAATCGCAGGAACTCCAACCACGCCAGCGACAGGCACTATTCTAGCGAAGGGTGGCAGAACCACCGTTCCCGGTATCGTGTTCCTCGATGGTTACTTCTTCGTGATGGATGAAAACGCGGTTATCTATAACTGCGATCTAGCTGCGCCTGATTCGTGGAATGCTCTGAACTTCATTACGGCAGCGATTGAACCGGGCGCAGGTGTAGCAATTGCAAAGTCGCAGAACTACGTTATCGCGTTGAAGTCATGGAGTACGGAATTCTTCTATGACGCAGGTAACGCGGTTGGTTCTCCGCTGTCTCCGGTACTCTCTGCATTCACTCTGGTCGGATGTGCGTCTGGTGACTCTGTAGCGAGCATTGACGGAACGATTGCATGGGTTTCCAAGACTCGGCAGAAGGGCCGCGCTGTTCATATAATGAATGGCCTGCAACAACAGAAAGTAAGCACGCCTGACGTTGAGCGCATCCTGAATAATGATGATCTCGAGGATGTGTATTCCTACGGACTGAAGGTTTCCGGCCATGCGTTCTATGTGTTGGGGCTGAAAAACTCCAATCTGACGCTTGTTTATGACATGGTTTCGCAAACGTGGGCGCAATGGACGAGCCTGACCGCGCAGGCATCTAAATCCTGCACCATCAGCACTTCTTCGGGCGTGGCGACTGTTACCTGTACGGGGCATGGTTATTCTGACGGCGATCCGGTCACTATCTCAGGCGCGACGCCTGGCGACTATAATTCCACGTTCCAAATCCGATACATCGACGCGGATCACTTCTCGTTTGCTATCTCTTCGCTGCTTGCTTCGCCTACCGGAACAATCCTTGCTACTGGCTACACAGAGACTTATTTCAAATATACGAAATACGTCTATGCCTCAGGTCGTGATTTGATCCTGCACGAATCGACTGGCGATCTGTGCGAAATCACGGAATCGGTTTATTCCGACGCAGGAAACCCGATCAATGTCGTGGCGATCACTGGAAAGATTGACGGCGACAGCATCGAACGCAAAACGAACTCTCAGCTCAAGGTCATTGGAAATAAGACTGGAGGATTGGCAATGGTTCGCTGGTCGGATGATGACTATCAGACTAAATCCGCGTTTCGCCCGGTTGATCTTTCTTCGGAACAATCACGCTTAACCCGCCTTGGCTCATTCCGGCGTCGTTCGTATGAACTGCGCCACGTTGGTAATTCTTCCGTTCAGGTCGCTGCGCTTGAACTCGATATTTCTCAGGGGAAATAAAATGGCAGGCATGTCTTGGAATACTGGATACGATCATCCGATTTACGATAACGGTGGCGGCAACTCTGGCGGCGTATGGGGCGGAAACGCGCTTCAATTTAGCTCAAAGGCTGGCGATCCGTCTGAATTTGGCTGGACTGATCTAGGGAACGGTAATTTCCAAAAGGGGAATTACACGATGACTGCCGGAGAGATGGCGGCACAGCTTCCGCGCTGGCAAGCCATCAAGTCTGGTAGTAATCCTGATAGCTACAATTCAGGCGTTGATTACGCGAAGTCGATTACTGACACGCTCGGCGGGACTTCTAACAAGTACGATACGCGACTGAATGCGCTGCTGGATAATCCCGATTCCATCAAGGATACCGGCGCTTATAAGTTCTCGTTCGACCAAGGCCAGCAAGCCCTGGAACGGTCTGCTGCCGCAAAGGGAATGACTGGAAGCGGCAACACGCTCGCTGAGTTGGTTAAATACGGTCAGGGCATGGCTTCTCAACAATACAACACCGAAGCAAATCGGTTGGCTGGTCTTGCAGGCACTGAGAATAACTATCTGCTCGGTAAGGGTCAGCTTGCTCTCGGTGCGGCTAAAGCCAAGGCTGATGATTACTTCACTGGCAAGCAATCCGCCAATCAGTTCGCTATCAATTCCGGTTACGGCAAGCAATCCGTCTGGTAAGGGGAAGTCATGGCATACGGTCAAATCAAAACGGGCAGTGGTCGGACGCTCACGCTTGATCCGCAACAAGGCTGGATCAACGGCCAAGGTGAGCAGATGGTTCCGCAGAACTATCTCGCAGGCGGCGGCATGGGCGGAACTGGCGTTAATCAGAATGCGCTGTCTCCTGACTACGCGCAACCAATCGACGTTATGGGTCAGAAGGGCTATCGGGTAAAGGGTGATCCGTACAAAGTCGTCACGAACGATGGCCGAATGATTTCGCTGGATCAAAATCCAGAGCTAACGATGCAGCGCAAGAAGGAAGCAATGGCACTGCAAGCCGCTCAACTTGGATTGGATACGTCTAGCCAGAAACTCCGCGAGGGTGAGCTTGATATTAAGACGAAGCAATCAATGCTCGACGGTTCAAAGCGTCCAGCCGCTCCTGCCGGGTTCATGTGGAACGCAGAAGGCACTGGCGTGGTAAAGATTCCAGGCTTTGAAGATGGCAAGCCAGCAACGGAAGATCAGCAAAAGTCTGCCGGTTATCTTCTCCGCATGCAGCATGCGCTAGAAGTTCAAGATCAGATGGCTCGAGATAAACCGGATGCACTTCAGCCGGGATGGGGTGAGCGCATTGCATCAAAGTTTAGTGAGCCTCTGGCTAACTCGCTGCGAAGCCCAGAGCGTCAAAGAATGGATGCTGTCTTCACTGATGCGACAGACGCCGCGCTTACTTTGGCAACGGGTGCTGCTTATACCAAGGAACAGCTTGAAGGCGCTCGGAAGGCATACGCACCTTCGATCATGGATGATCCTGCTACCGCAAAAGAAAAGAGAATCTTGTTTAATAACATGATTCAGTCTGCTCGGCTTCGTTCTGGTGGGATGGCACCAAAGGTTGATGCCATGCTGCAAAACCAAAACGCGCAAGGTGGCAGTCCTGCAACATCGCAACAATCTGGCGCTCCCGTAATTGGAACGATCAAGGGAAATTACATTTATAGGGGCGGCGATCCATCCAAGCAGGAAAGTTGGGGGGTTCTGAAATAATGGCTAATCCTTGGGAAGAATATCAAGCGCAACCGTCTGCTGCTCCTTGGACTCAATACCAAGGACAATCCGCGAAGGAAAACGGTGAATCATCTCCCGGCATCATTAAACGCGCCATTTCTACACTGCAAGGCCCGACGATGGGTTTTGCCGATGAATTGGCTGGCGTCGGTGGCGCTATTGCAGGATCGGTTGCTAACCTTACGCCTTACGGTGACGGCAAGACGTTCGCAGAAAACTACCGTGACACCCGCGATGCTGCTCGGGCTGCGTCTGAGTCGCACCTAAAGGAAAACCCGGTTCTAGGTCATGCCGAGCGGATTGTCGCATCGCTTCCGGTCATGGCGGCGCAAAAGGTCGGGCAAGCGGTTCAAACTGTGCCGGGCCTGCTCAATCAAACGGGTCGCGCTGTTGGTAGCGCTGCGGCATACGGTCTTGCATCCGGTGCTGGCGATTCCACTTCTGATAGCGCATCAGGTGTGGCAATGGATGCGGCGCTTTCTTCTGCGCTGTCTGGTGTTCTCGGGCCTGTCATCGGCGCTGTTGCTAAACCTGTGATGAATGTCGCCGGTAATGTGTCACAGAGAATTGCCGGGTCGCAGATTGGCGGCAACGTACTGAGCGCGGTTAATAGCGCAGGAACTCGCGCCGCTAACGGTATCGAGGATGCTGCATACTCCATCGGCACAAAGATTGCAGACGGCGGCAACGGTGTGCGCGACAAGATTGCTGACGCTGTTGCTGCGGCTGGCTGGAACGCTGGAAAAGCGATTGATGCAATCACTCCTGCGGTAGATGGCGGATCTCGTCGTTACGCTATGGAGAAAGTCGCAGAAGCCATTGCCCGTGACAAAGCAGGTATTGCCGATCCTCTTCTTCGCGCTCAGTCTCGACTTGGAAAGCTAGGCGACGAAGCAACCATCGCTGACTCTGCCGGTCAGAATACGCGCCAACTTCTCGACACTTTGGCAACGCTTCCAGGAGAGACAAAGAACGCAGCGGAGGCATTGATTCACGCTCGGCAAGCAGGTCGTGCTGGTCGATTGATTGGCGCTGCTGAAGAAGGGTTAAGCCCGAATGGTGCGCGACTTCCTGCAACGCTTGAAGCATTGAGCCAGCAACGTGCAGCGGCATCTCGCCATCTTTATGACCGCGTTAATCAGACTGATGTGGCTATAGATCCAGAACTTGCTGGAATGTTGCAGCGAGCAAAAGGCGCAATGGGTCAAGCAAAGGAATTGGCTAAAGTAACTGGCGAAAAGTTTGATATTGATGATGGGGTTAGTCAGGTAATAAATTCGCTTACGCTGTCGCCTGGACAAAAGACTGTTCCGCTGCGGCAGTTGGATATGCTCAAGAAAAGCCTTTATGACATAGAGCAGAAGCACGTTAGCGAAGAAACCGGAAAGCTCAATTCTCTAGGTAATGCTTACAAGGATTTGCGCCGATCTCTTACCGATAAGCTAGATTCCTTGACCGTTGATCCAACTACAGGGCAATCATTCTACAAATCCGCTCGGGATGCTTACGCTGGCCCGACTCAGCTTCGCCAAGCTGCGAACCTTGGCAATCAAGCCATTAGTAAGGATGCGTGGAAAATTGCCGAAATCACTGATGGCATGTCGCAGTCTGAGCTTTCTGCATTCCGCGTCGGTGCGTTTGAATCTCTCCGCAAGAAGTTCGGCACGGAGGGCGGTCAGACTCAAATGCTCAAGATGTGGAAAGAGCCAGCCACCGCTGAAAAGCTGAAAGAACTATTCAGTAATGAGGGGGAGTTTCGGAAGTTCGCCGCAACGGTTGCCAAAGAAGCTAGGCTAAAGGGGCTGGAATCGGTTGGTCGTGGCTCTCAGACCGCAGCAAGGGCGGCCGGAATTGGCGATGTAGATATGTCCGCCTTGAGTGAAGCTGGAAACATTGCGCGATCCGCTGCGACTGGAAACCTATCTGGATTGGTTGGTTCTGCAAACAATCTATGGAATCGCGTCCAGACTCCTGAATCGGTGCGAAACGAGATGGGTAATATCCTCATGTCTCGCGGCGCTAAAGGTTCTGGAAATATCAACGAACTGCGGCAGGTCATGGAGCAGGTTAAACAGGAACGCGCCCGTCGTGCATCTCAGGCCGGCATCTTCGCAGGGATGCTCTGATGAAACTTTCGCAGCCTCCACGCAAGGATGACATGCGCTTTGACGATTGGGCATCGCTCCTGCAAAAGCACGTAACAGGATTAACGCCCGATAACTTTAACCTTAGCACACTTGGGAATTATTCCAATGATGCCGGAGCATCTGCCGGTGGTGTGAAGGTTGGAGGAATGTATCGCAATGGCAGTGTGCTGATGGTGCGAGTCAGCTAATCAAGCAAATGAACCACAAGCCGCCTACGGGCGGTTTTTTTACGCCCAAAGGATAACCAATGACCATTGACGTTACATACCTCAACGATGGGACTGACAAGATAGCTCTAGCTCGACCTGCGCTCTATGCGATGGCAAATAAGGTCAATGAGCTTGACGCTACCGTTGCAGGCATGACTGCTCCAGAGCTTGCCGTTAAGGACGAAGGAACAACTTTAACGACTGCGGCGACTAGCATTAACTTTACTGGATCGGGCGTTCTAGCAACGAATTCCGGTGGAAATGTAACCGTTACAATTCCCGGTGGTGGCGGTGGTGGCGGTGCTTCTGATGCTGTCGATGTGTCGTATTCTCCTGCTGGAACTGGCGCAGTAGCCACTACCGTTCAAACCAAGCTGCGCGAGTCTGTCAGCGTAAAAGACTTCGGCGCTGTTGGCGATGGTGTTGCAAATGACGCCGCGGCAATACAGGAGGCAGTCAATGCGATTACCTCATATGGTGGTGGTGATATTAAATTCCCTGCTGGAACTTACCTATTAAATTCAACTGTGAATATTTTGTTATCCGGTATTTCTCTCACTGGTGACAATCAGCAATCAACTTGGATTGTTAATGGTCAAACAAATTTACCTGCGATTAAGTTTGGTGACGGGTCAAATACATATAACAGGAACAGCATTAGCAATATGGTTTTCGGGCAGAAATCTGGTGTAACGGCTTCCTCTGGAAATTGTGGTCTTATGGTTACAAAGTGCGGAAACTTTAAACTTGAAAACGTGCAAGTATTTAACTATCCGTCTGCCTTATATGATGGTGTTATTTTTGATGGTGTCACTCAATCTTATGTCAGCAATTTTGGCTTCCAAAGCTGTACAAATATAGGATGGAAACTTCGCAATAATACGTTTGATATTTACGCATCAAATGGTCGGTCAGATACTAATGCCTACGGGTTTCATATCCGAGACTGCCAAGGGTTATATTTCTCTAATGTATCTGCTTACGCAAATTCTGAAAATGGGTTTCATATTTCAACAGACGGCGCAAACAATACCCGTTATTTGTTTTTCAATAACTGCGTTGCAGATTCAAGTGGGAAAACAAATTGGGATGTTCTCCAGCTTACGGTAGGTGCATTCACGGGGTGTTGGGCTTCTACTCAAACATCACAAGCAGCAAACCCAACAGCAGACGGTTGGCGACTATCTGGTGGTGTATTGAGCGACATTACTTTTACATCATGCATTACTCTTGCAAACAATAGACACGGGATATTTTGTGAGTATGCAAACAAGGTAAGCATAGTCGGGTGTGTTATGGGGTCTGGTTATGACATGACAGCGTTTGGTGGCAAGGGGCCGGGCAATGGTCTTGGGTCAGGCGCTGGATCAGGTATTGCGATTGGTGCATTTGCAACAAAAGTTAGGGTGTCCGGTGGTACTTTTGACAATAATCAGAGATACGGTATTGAAGTTGCAAGTGGCGCGGATATGGTGGATGTTTCAGGTATTGAGGCGCGATTTAATGTGAGTGGCCCATTTCTCAATAGTGCAAATTCATCTACCCATAAATGTAAAGCGAGCAATATTGGCGGATATAACCCTGTTGGGTACATAGCTCCGCCAAGCGTTCCAGCTTCAGGCGTGGAAGTAGAAAACAAAACCGGCGTAGATTGTATGGTTTATCTAACAGGTGGCACTGTGTCTGAAATTCGTGTTGGTGCTACAGGTGCAACGGCTGGTGTGTTAAGTTCAACGCCAGGGAGCATTTTTGTTCCTGCCGGGCAATTTGTTAAATTGGCTTATACCGCTGTTCCAGCTTGGCAATGGATTGGGAACTGATATGGAAAACCTAATTTACTGGAAATGCGTAGCTGTAGGTATTGACTGCGGATCGTATATCTCTTGGTTTCCATCGGCTCCGCGTGAGGCTATCGAGGTGCTTAAATGACAGATACCCAACTACTCACCATTGCCGCCTCTCTCGTCGCTACTTTGTTTGGACTGTTGGTTGCTCTCCTTAGCTGGCTTGGGAATAAGTTCTATACCAAGTTAGACGAGATAAGCGGGAACCTCGTAAAGATGGCTGGCGAACTACATGAACGGATTAACGGCCTTGACCGGCGCGTGACTAAGGTCGAAACACAATGCGAGGAGCGCCGCCATGGGTAAGTTCATGACCACGCTCGACGTTCGTCTTCCGTCCGAGAATAGCGAATGGGTCGTCGATAATCCGCTCGTTTTCGTGTCCGATCTGCTCGGGACGATTACTGTGCCGGAAGGTTTCACGACAGACTTCGCATCTGTCCCGAGGCTTCCGGTTACTTACGCCATCTTTGGCGATGTGGCCCATGCGCCTGCGGTAATCCATGACTACCTGTATTCCGAAACGGTTTATGCCCGCTCTGACTGCGACGCGGTATTCCTTGAGGCTATGGAAGCGGCAGGCATTTCGTGGTGGAAGCGACGCATGATGTGGCTGGCCGTTCGTGCTGCCGGCTGGGCTGTTCGGAGTAAGAAGAAATGAGCCTCGTCGCTACCCAGGCTGAGTTTCTTCTGCGCGTCTGTGACCTTGTGAATTACGCGACCAGCAATGGTTTCGTCGTCACTGGCGGCGAACTGTGGCGCACTCCTGAGCAGCAGATGATTTATTTCAAGTCGGGAAAGAGCAAGACGATGCAGTCGTCGCACTTGAACCGGCTGGCGATTGATCTGAACTTCTTCAAGGAGGGCAAGCTGGTCAGTGACCGTGCAGTGCTTCGTCCGCTCGGTGTCCTGTGGGAATCGTTCGGCGACAAATATCGGTGGGGCGGAAGCTGGCGAGGGCAGGTTGAATCAGGCGCATCAAAGTTTATCGACTGTCCGCACTTCGAGAGGCAAGCATGAGCATCCGATTCTTCCTGTACTCGCTACTGCTGACCATCGCCGCTCTACTGCTCGGTAACGGGTTCGCACCATGAAAGCGCAAGTGGTAGATTTCGCTCAGTGGAAAGCAGCGCATCCGCCGATTCTGATCTGCTGGCAGCACGGCTTGGCTGCGGCAGTTGCGTGGCATAGCCTGTGGCTTAAATTGCTTTCCAATACTCTGCGCTGACATACGCAGCCATGCGGTTTTTCGCAGGCGTTGGAATCGTTGTTTTATTAGAAAGCAGTTCTGGAAACGCTTTTATATTCTAGTGCTTACTGGATGTTTCCAAGTATTCTTTGGCAGAATAGGGTGGAAGCTGTAAAGCGTTGTGCTGCAACGATCTACAGCAAACCATCATGCTGTGGTTTTGACCTTTCTAAAACTCAGCGCAGAAGTTACCGGCGTTTCTTTGTTTCTCAGGTATCTCCGATGGCTTTGGGCAGTCGTATGTCCTAGCAATGCCTGACTATCCATGCCCTGTTTCTTCGCGTCCGTTGCTGCCTTGGCGCGTATGTCGTGCAGGTGTGCATCTTCTACGCCTGAACGCTTGCAGATGGTTTCCCATTGATCCCTGATGCGTTCGTATCGGTATGGCTTTCCGGCGTGATCGTGGAGCAGTGTCAGACCTTTGACTGACTGATGGTAAGCCTTCGCCCGGGCGACAACTACCTGTAGGTCATCCGTCCATTCAAGAAGCATCCTGTGCGCCGTCTTTCCCTGCTTGAAAGCTAGCCCTTCTGCGGATATGTCGGCATAGCGGATTGCCAGAACGTCGCCGATTCGCTGGCCTGTCAGGTAAAGCAAGCCCATGATGATCTGCATCATCTCGGAAGCCTTGGCATACATCCGGTCATACTCGTCATCGGTAATGTACCTGTCGCGTGTCGTGGTCTTTAGCGACCTAACATCCCGAGCCACGTTACGCTCCACGCGCTCCTCTTCAAACGCCAGTTCGAGAGAGCCGACCAATACCTTTTTGATCGTGTTGGCTACGCCTGGCTGTTTCTTGTAGCAGGCGATTATCCGGCGAACATCCTGCGCTGTTATCTCCTGCGGCTCCATGTCGATCAGAATCTTTGCGAGGTGGTTCTTTGCAGAGATATACGAACGCTTCGTTGCAGGCGCTACGTCAAGCTGTGCAATGTAACGCTCAAGCATTGCTGGCATCTTGTCCTTTGGGGCTTCGAGTATATTCGCGTATGCCTTCAGAGCAGACGGCAGATCACGTCCAATCATCGTCCATTTGCCGGATTTGACGTGGTAGTAGCTACCCGAGCGAAGGTAAACGCAGCTTGGAAGATGCCTGTTTGTTTTTCGTGGTCGCATGTAAATCATCCTCCAGAACTACCAAGCTACCATCTGATCGGCGGCGATACGGTATCCCCATCGCGTTCAATGCTCTAGCCTGGGCCGTCCATTTTGTACGCTTTGTCAGAAAACACAATGCGTCATTCGTTAGGAACATTCTGTTTCTCCTTCTGAGGCGAGCAGGTATGGATTTGCCCAGGCTTGCTAACCTTCCCGCAATCCTTGCACTCATAGACTGGCAATCCCATTCGTGTCCGCTCGAAAATGGCTGACCAGCTATCGGACATGGCATCGTCTGGAACTTGCTGCGGACGACGGGTCGAACCTTTGCTCACGATTTCTCCTTGATTCGGTAGAGCGGCTCTGTTCCTTCTTGAGCTTCGTCTTTGCTTGACTGATAGAAAAAATCACCTGCGCCTCTGTAGAAATTTCCTACCGTCTCAAGCGAAGCGAGTGCGGCTTTGTATCCTTCACGGAACGAAGGAAAATGGGCTTTACTTGAATCTCCGTGAATCTGCGATTCGATGTCTAGCTTTAGTACGTCAAACGCCTGTCTGATTTGCTCGTCGGTCATTTCATTCCCCTTTCACAGTGGCTAGGGCTTTTCGTGCGACCAGAACATCAGCAATATCGTTAATGCTCGGGAGGACGTGTTCTAACGCATCAGTCAGCGCCTTCACCTTGTGCTGCGAGTCGGTGAGTTTTTCTTCAAACCTGGCGTTCTCGATAACGTACCAGTTCGATTTACGGCAAAGCTCTGAGTTGATGTTGGATATGCGTTCAATCTCAGCCGCTTGCAAGTTGCACTTATCAGCGAGGTGCTTGTTCTCGTCTTCAAGCTCCTGTACGGTTGCTTGCAGAGATTCAACGTGCGCTGCTAATTCGCATTGCTTGGCGCTATTCCAGTAGCCACGGTCTTCGACAATGTCAATCACTCTTCCTCCGTTACTTCTTTATCTAGTGCGGGGATGCGCTTGTAACCGCAATCTTCAGAATAGTTATCGTTACGCCACAACATCCAGCCATTGTGATCTTCATAAGCCAGATACCGTGTCACCTTCGGCTCGACCTTAATGCGCCATTCTCGGTCTTCATCTTGAAAGTGTGGGCAGAATTTCTGCGTCCAATTCTCCCAAGTCATATCTCGAAACTTAAACTGCAACGTCTTCCCGTCAGCAAAGGCGTGGATCAATTCGGCGTGTGCGGGGATGGTCATTTCACACAACTCCTTCTTTGGCGAGGATAACAACCTCGTCTGCGGTAAATCCGGCCTCTTTCAGCTTGATGATTTCGGCGATGCTAAGTTTCGCCTTGGTTTCAACGTGTTCTGGAATACCCATTCTCGTAATCAAAAATGCGCCGTTGTGGTAAATCATCCCCGTAGTCGGGTCGTAGTCCAACAAAACTTTAATCATCTCAATCTCCTCTAGTACAACCTCCACCAGCCCCGCCGCGATTCGATTTAACCCAGCAAGCACACGGCAATACGGGCTTGTTTATAGACGCCGCGCCAGTCTGTCAGACTGGTGGCGGTTGTTCGGCTAATCAGCGCACCACTTCCAGATAATCTTCCCGTAACTTGTGTCGTCAGGCTTTACGGTTCCGATCTTCTTGACCATTGGCGGCTCTTCAATAGACATGGCGCACATAGCCTCATAAACGCCTTTCCTTGATCGTCCAGTTGCGGCACAGATTTCGTTAGTGCTTGCGGTCATATCTGGAAGATTCTCGAAGATTGCGAACCATCTGGCCTTGCGCTTGAGCGAAATAGTTTCGCGGCCTTTCTGGCGCATCTCTTCGGTTATCCAGGCGTTGATTTCTCTGTGTCCTGGCTTGCGCTGAATCTTCGGTCCATAGGCAAGCATCTGGGCTATGTTCATACAATCCCCCAAATAATCGGTGGATTTGCACTCGTCTTTGCTCTGCCGACAATCTTGATAACTCCGCGCTTCTCAAGCTCTCGAACATGGCGCTGTACGGTGCAAAGATTGCGTCCAGTGCGTTCTGCAATCTGCTTGACGGTAGCCTTGCCATCAATGAACGAATCCAGATACATCCTCGTCGTTGTTTCGGTGATGTACGGCCCGCGCTTTTCTTTGACAATAGGCTTCGGCTTAGTCTGAACGCGAACCTTTTCCGGTAGGTCGAGATATGAGCGCATGGTGGCTTGCTCGATCATCATTGAAAACATTACTCAGCCTCCAGAATCGCTCTCAGTTCGTGCGTATTGAAGTGGATAAGCGTTCCATCCTCTGCCTTGCACAAAGTTGATACAGGGCCAACTAGGAACACGTAGTAGGTGATTCCATCCTGTGAGAATCGGCGTCCTTTTCTCATCACTTAATCCTCAGTGACGTTCCACGCGTCAAACGTGCGCCTGGTACAGCAAATCCATCCTTGATAGCCTGCTTGAGCAGTGTTTTATCAAGCTGGAACGTGGCCGGGATTTCCTTGAAGTAGTCACGCGGGATCAGAGTTTCGTCATCAACGGTCACGGATTCTGGGTTCTGCGCGACACTCACCACGAACCACGGACATTCGATCTTCTGGATGCCTGCGATTTCCATGTTCGTCTTGAGGTAGTTACGCAGCGATTCGGCGCGTTTCTCGATAGCCTTGCGGCGCTCTGCCAGTTGCTGCTCTGCTTCCTTGATCTGCTTGGCGTCAGATTCGAGATTGCGGAATACGGCTGCGACGTTCTTTCCCTTCTCGATAAGGTCTCCGCCTTCGCCTTCCAGCGTATCGGAGATGGTCTGGTCATCAAGTTCAAGGTTGTGCAGCTTGTCGGCTAGTGCGCGATGCTCTGCGGCAAGAATGAATAGTGCGGTCATGGTTGTCTCCGATCAGAAGGGAATATCGCTGTCGAGCGTGTCGCCGTGCGAAACGGTCTTGGCCTTCGGCGCTGGCTCTTGGCGCTGCGCCGGTTCATGCGACGACTTGCCAAGCAGCGAAAGTTCGCTTACGCGCATCTCGTTGCTAGTGCGTTTCTGGCCTTCCTTGTCTTGCCATTCACGCGCCGCAAACTCTCCCTGGACGCCGACAAGCTGCCCCTTCTTCAAGTACGGCAGAACTGACTCGCCGCGCTTGCCAAACATGGAACACTTTATCCATGAGGTGACGGCCTTATCGCCAAATCCAGACTTGGCCGGGACGGAGAATGAAACGATGGAATCGCCGCTTTGCGTGAATCGTTGCTCGGCGTCGTTGCCAAGGTTTCCAGTGATGATAAAAATATTCATGGTCTATGCCTGTGAAGTGATTTCGTTGTTGAGGTGCGTTTTGCGCTTGTCCTTTGCCTGCTCG
>ERZ1034365.219-NODE-219-length-32877-cov-4.061067_pt1 | contig 32877 bp, 24 predicted proteins | sample MGYA00520615_ERZ1034365 | MGnify/ENA primary metagenome ERZ1034365 (study PRJEB33736, sample SAMEA104284505) | Azolla filiculoides | biome: Urban; feature: Water surface; material: Ditch water | place: Netherlands | collected 2015-10-28 | depth 0-0.1 m ...
TGCCCACCTCCAGCGCCATGCCATGGTTGGCCAGCAGCAGGCGGAACTGCTCCAGATAGTAATCGGCATACAAGTCGGGGCGGGTCAGCGTGGTCTCGAAACGGCCGGGGCCGGCCACAAAACCGTAACTCAGGCGCGAGTCACCGTGCGCCACGGAGTCGGTCTGCACCCGCACAAAGGGGTAGCAGGCGCGCACGCGGGGCAGGGTGGCGGGGTCGGTCTGGCCGGGCAGGGGTGCTTCAGCAACGAAGCAGCGCATGGCCTCGCGCAGGTGCGCCAGGCTGGTCTGGTAGATCGACTGGACCTGGGCCACGGCAGCGGCGGCATCGGTGAAACGAATGGGGGCGATGAAAGGGGGCAGGATGGGCATGCCTTCATTTTCCACCGGACGCATGACAGTGGCCTCCGGTTTCCGCAAGGCAGGGGTTAGCCCGCATATTTCACGCTACCCCACTTGATGCTGCAGTGCCGGTCAGTTTCGGCACTTTGATTGCATGAAGCGTTCGAATCGAAGGCATTGCCCGGACTTTGAGCTGCCTTGAACGCTGATTGGGCGCACCTGCCCCCACCCCGACTTGGATTGCGGGCCTTGTGGGTGTCAACGCACAGGCCAGGTGCTGGTCGGAATTCAGGGGGAGCGCAACTGACGCATGGCGTGCGCAAAGATATCGGCACAGGGCCCGTTGGAGGCCAGGTACAGGCGAATGCGCCGCGTGTTGCGCGTCTTCATCAGTCGCCGCGCCAGGTGCGCCAGCGCCTGGATCACCAGCAGCAGGGCCAGCAGCACGCGCAGCTGATTGCCCTGGAAGTGCTGGCAACTCGTGCGCGTGGCAAACAGGCCGACCTGCGCCTCCTTGATCCGGCGCTCGGCCTCTCCACGCTGACAGTACAAACCATCGTAGAGTGCCTGGGCGTCCCCCGCAAGCTTGGTCACCACGTAGCGCGGGTTGTTGCCCTGCTCGCCGTACTCCAGGCGCGTGATCACCCGGCGCTGGCGCGCCCAGCGCTGCGCGGCATAGACGAATTCGCCCACCTCACGCTGCTTGTGCGCGGTGCGCTCGAATTCGTCCTTCATCGCCAGTTCGAGAAACTCCGTAATGCCTTGAAGGCGGGGATTGCGTGCCAGGCCCACGATGTAATGCACGCCGGCGCGCTCGCAGTAGTTCAGGATGCGCTGGCGGCAAAAGCCCGAGTCGCCCCGCAACACGATGCGCACCTGGGGCCACTTCTGGCGCAGACGTGTGACCAGCAGCTTGAGAAGCGCGCCAGCGTGCCGGGCCCCATCGATGCGGCTGGGCCGCAGGTAGGCACACAGCAGTTGCTGGCCGCAGAACACGTACAGCGGCAGATAGCAATAGCAGTCGTAGTAGCCGTGAAAGAAGCGCCCCTCCTGCTGGCCATACAGCGGGTTGTCTGTGGCATCAAAGTCGAGCACCAGTTCCTCGGGGGCGGTCTTGAAGCTGGCGATGAATTGATCGACCAGCACTGCGGGCAGGCGCCAGGCGGTGGCCCGGTCTGCCCATTTCTCCAGGCGGCACAGCGCGGGGGCGCTGGCCACCTCGCGATCAACACCGATAGCCGTCTGTATCGCCACGTCCTGGCGCAGTGCGCCGTGGTCGCTCAGGTCCTCCCAGCCCAGTGCCAGCCCGTACACGCGCTGGCGCAGCATGTCGCGCACGCCGTGCTTGATCAACAGCGGGCTGCGCGGATCGGCGATGCAGCGCGCGGCCGCCTGCATCAGTCCAATCTTTCGATCGACCTCGCTCAGCAGCATCACCCCACCATCGCTGGTCATGCTGCCGCCATCAAAACGCCCCTCCACCACGCGCCGGCCCAGGCGGCCAAATTCCATGGTCTCGGATTCAAATTCTTCGGTACAGTTTGGCTTCGGCATGCACCGCTCGCTGGTTTGTCTTGAACACCAATACCAACGCGCATTCCATGGGGGGGGCCGTCCTCGTTTCTACGGGGTAGCGTGAAATATCCGGGTTAGCATCGTCTTTCCCTGGAGGAAAACGCCTTGCCGGACACCCTGATTGCCGTCGCCGTGAACGATGCCGCTGCCGCGCTGGCCGCCGCCCTGGGCTGCGGCCTGCTGATCGGCATCGAGCGTGAGCGCCGCAAGGGCGAGGGCCCTACCCGGCGTTTGGCCGGGGTGCGCAGCTTCGGGCTGGCGGCCGTCACCGGCGCGGCGGGCATGCTGGCCGGCGGCCTGTGGCTGGCGCTGGTGGGTGCTGCCTTTGTGGCGGCGCTGGGCGTGGTGGCCTACGCGCGCAGCCGCTCGGACGACCCCGGCATCACCACCGAAGTCGCGCTGCTGCTGACCTACATCGTGGGCATGCTCTGCACCTGGAGCCTGCCGGTGGCTGCCGGGCTGGCGGTGGGCCTGACCGCGCTGCTGGCCGGGCGCGAGCCCATGCACCACTTTGCCCGCCACTGGCTCACGCCCGCCGAGGTGCGCGACGGCATCGTGCTGTGCGCGCTGGTGCTGATTGCGCTGCCGCTGGTGCCGGACCGCCCGCTGTGGGGGCCGGTGCTCAATCCGCACCTCATGACGCGCCTGCTGGCCCTGCTGCTGGCGATCCAGGCGCTGGCCCACCTGGCGCGGCGGTTGATGCAGACGCGCAATGCGCTGATGCTCTCTGCGGTGTCGGCCGGCTTTGTCTCCAGCACGGCCGCCATTGCCACCTATGGCCTGGAGGTGCGCGAGGGCCGCGCCCAGGCCGGTGCCAACGCGGGCGCCGGCCTGCTGACCTGCGTGGCCACGCTGCTGCAGTTGCTGGTAGTGGCCGCCGCGGTGCAGCCGGCCTGGCTGGCGCTGTTGTGGGCCCCGTGTCTGGCGGGCGCGGCCGTGGCGGGGCTGTGGGGCGGCTGGCTGGTGCACCGCAGGGCCGCCGGGGGCGCAGCCAGCCCGGACGGACAGGGCGCCCGGCCGGCAGTGCCCGCCGACGAGCGCATGTTCAGCCTGCGCGGCGCTGCGCTGGTGGCGCTGCTGCTCACGGGCATCCAGGCCGCCGTGCAGGGCGCGCGGCTGTGGCTGGGTGATGCCGGGCTGGTCGCCGGCACCATGCTGGCGGCGTTGTTTGAACTGCACTCTGCCATGGCGGCGGTCATGGCCCAGGCGCCGCCCGACGCGGTGCACGCGCCCGCCCTGCTGCGCGCGCTGATGCTGGGGCTGGTGGTGCATGGTGTCTCCAAGAGCGTGACGGCCTGGGTCAGCGGCGGTGGGCGCTATGCGCTGATGCTGGCGCCCGGGCTGCTGGTGCACACCGGCGTCTGTGTGGGCCTGCTGGGCTGGCTGGGTGGCGGATTCTGATATTTTTTGGCGTCATCCCAGCGTGAAATGGTCATTTTCAGCTATCAATAAAGGACTTTCCATGGTGGCTACACAGGGGCTGGATGGGAGCCTGGCGCTGGTGATCGGTGCCGGCGGCGGCGTGGGTGCGGCGCTGGTGGCGGGACTGCGGGCGTCCGGGGCCGTTGTGCTGGCATTGGGGCGCCACAGCGTGCCGGCGCTGGACCTGACTGACGAAGCCTCGGTGGCGGCGGCCGCGCGCTGGGTGGCGGGTGAATGTGCAGCGCGCGCCCTGCCGCTGCGCACGCTGGTCGTGGCCAGCGGCTTTCTGCACGGGCCGGTCGTCGGAGTGGGCGGCGGCGCGCAGGGCGAAGCGGCAGACGCCCAGCCCGAGCGCAGCTGGTCGCAGCTCGATCCGGCGTATCTGGCGCACTGCTTTGCGGTCAACGCCATCGGTCCGGCGCTGGTGGTCAAACACTTCTTCCCGCTGCTGGCGCGCTCGGGGCCGTGCGTGGCGGGGTTTTTGTCGGCCAAGGTCGGCAGCATCGGCGACAACGCGCTGGGCGGCTGGTATGGCTACCGGGCGTCCAAGGCGGCGCTGAACCAGATCGTCCACACCGCGTCGATCGAACTGGCCCGGCGCAACCGGCAGGCGGTGTGCGTGGTGCTGCACCCCGGCACGGTGGACACGCCTCTGAGCCAGCCTTTCGCCAAAACCGGCCTCAACGTGCGTCCGCCAGCGGTTGCCGCAGGGGAGTTGCTGGCGGTGCTGGCCGGCCTCACGCCCGCGCAGACGGGCGGGTTTTTCGACTACCGGGGGCAGGCGCTGCCCTGGTGAGGCCGGGCGCAAACCCCTGCGTCAGTGGGCGGCCCATCGGCCGCTCTGGCCACACCGGCCCGCAGGTGCCGATAATCGGGGATGACTTCTTCTTCCCCTGCCCCTACGGCCGCTGACACCGCTGACTTCAGCCGCCTGTCCCTGTCCCCCGCCATGCTGGCCAACCTGCAGCAGCTCGGCTACCTCACCATGACCCCGATCCAGGCCGCGAGCCTGCCCGCCGCGCTGCTCGGCAAAGACATCATTGCCCAGGCCAAGACCGGCAGCGGCAAGACGGCGGCGTTTGCGCTCACTCTCCTTGCGAACCTGAATCCACGGCGCTTTGCCGTGCAGGCGCTGGTACTGTGCCCCACGCGCGAGCTGGCCGACCAGGTCACCACCGAGATTCGCCGCCTGGCGCGGGCCGACGACAACATCAAGGTCGTCACCCTGTGCGGCGGCGTGCCGCTGCGCGGGCAGCTGGCCACGCTGGAGCACGGCGCGCACATCGTCGTGGGCACGCCGGGGCGCGTGATGGACCACCTGGCGCGCGAGAGCCTGAAGCTCGATGCGCTGGCCACGCTCGTGCTGGACGAGGCCGACCGCATGCTCGACATGGGTTTCTTTGACGACATCGTCACCGTCGCGCGCCAGTGCCCCAAGACGCGCCAGACCCTGCTGTTCTCGGCCACCTACCCCGAAGGCATCGCCAAGCTGGCCAACCAGTTCATGCGCGAGCCGCTGACCGTCAAGGTCGAGGCCCAGCACGCCGGCGGCCAGATCGAGCAGCGCTGGTACGAGGTCCAGGGCAGCGAGCGCCTGCACACCGTCAGCCTGTTGCTGAACCACTTCCGCCCGGCCAGCACGCTGGCGTTCTGCAACACCAAGGCCCAGTGCCGCGACTTGGCCGACGTGCTCAAAGCCCAGGGCTTCAGCGCGCTGGCGCTGTTTGGCGAGCTGGAGCAGCGCGAGCGCGACCAGGTGCTGGTGCAGTTTGCCAACCGCAGCTGCTCCGTGCTGGTGGCCACCGACGTGGCCGCGCGCGGGCTGGACATCGCCAACCTGGCCGCCGTGATCAACGTCGATGTGACGCCCGACCCGGAGGTCCACATCCACCGCATCGGCCGCACCGGGCGCGCCGGCGAGACCGGCCTGGTGCTGAACCTGGCCAGCATGAAGGAGATGGGCTATGTCGGCAAGATCGAGCAGATGCAGGGCCGCGAGTCCGCGTGGCACAAGCTCGATGAGCTGACGCCCACCGGCGACGGCCCGCTGGTGCCGCCCATGGTCACGCTCTACATCCAGGGCGGGCGCAAGGAAAAGATCCGCCCCGGCGACGTGCTGGGCGCGCTGACCGCCGACCTGGGTTACACCCGCGAGCAGGTCGGCAAGATCAACGTCAACGAATGGTCCACCTACGTGGCGGTGGACCGCGCCATTGCCCGCGACGCCGTGCTGCGCCTGAATGCCGGGCGCATCAAGGGCAAGAGCGTCAAGGTGCGGGTGCTGGAAGACTGAGCAGCTTTTTCAGCTCACCACTGGCCATCAGCGCCTGCAGGTCGTTGGCGCCGCCCACCAGCGTGCCCTTGACGAACACCATCGGAAACGTGGGCCAGCCTGTCCACAGTTTCAGCGCGTTGCGCGCGCGCCAGGTGTTGAAATAGCTGCCGTATTCCAGGTATTTGTAGGCTAGGCCTGCGGCGTCCAGCAGCTTGCGGGCTTTCTTGGGGAACGGATTCATGGCCATGCCGACCACGACCACGTCGTGCGCTTTCACGGCCTCCATGACCTCCCGCACGATGGCCTGCTCATGCGTTGAGACCTTGGCCCGGATGGCGGGGTGGATGTGGGCTTCGTCAAGAATCTGGCGTGGCATGGGGTGCCCTCGGTGGCAGGTCAGTGGGCCGCAGCCGGAGCGGCTGCGGTGGGGGCCCCGGGCCGGCTTACGCGGGCAGGGCGATCTGGTGGTCCGTGCTGAACTGGTAGTCGCGGAAGACGTGCTCGGCGCTCAGCAACTGGTACCGGCCGTCCGGCAGCTGGCGCGTGGTGTCCTTCAGGCGGTAGGTGGTGTGGCCGCAGGTCCAGCACTTGAAGTTGCGCATGTGGGTGCACAGGCAGGTTTTGTCCATGACCGAGATGTTCTTGCCGTCCGGGTGCAGTTCGATTTCGCGGTTGTAGGAGGTGATGTAGGCGCAGTTGCCCTTGGCATCGAGCAGCCAGCCATAAGACTCGCAGCCGGGGCGGATGCCCGACCCGATGGCCGGCGAGTTCTTGAGCATGCGCATCGGGTAGCCGGTGGGCGAGATCGTGTTGACCTCAATGTCTTCTTCCTTGGCCTTGAAGTATTCCTGCTTGGCATCGGCCGGCAGGCCGCATTCGTTGGTGATGGTGAAGCGCGTGGCCACCTGGATGGCCGCGGCGCCGTTTTCGAGAAACTCCACGCCGTCCGTGCCGGTGAAGATGCCGCCAGCGGCAATCAGGGGGATCGACAGTTCTTCGGCCTTCATCCAGGCGGCGATCTCGGCGACGATGGTGTGCAGGTCGTACTGCGCCCAGTCCAGGCCAAAGCCCAGGTGGCCGCCGGCCAGCGGGCCTTCGATGACGATGAAGTCGGGCAGGCGGTTGAGCCGGGCGGTCTTGCGCAGGAACAGCTGCAGCGCCCGCACCGACGAGACGATGATGCCCAGCTTGGCATCGCGAAAGCGCGGGTGGTCCTCGATCAGCGCGAAGGAGCCGAGGTGCAGGCCGGCGCTGAGCGTGATGCCGTCCACGCCGGCGTCCAGCGCCGAGGCCAGGCGCACGCGCAGCGTGTCGGCCGGGCCGTTCATGGTCAGCTTTTCCATGCAGTTCACAAACACCATGCCGTCGCCGCGCTTGGCTTCCATGGTCCGGCCGACGTGCAGCCGGGTGGCTTCGGCCAGGTGGCCCAGGTCGAACTTGACGCCGGACTTGTCCGAGTTGGCGATGTTGTATTTGTACTGCCGGGTCTTGTCCTTGACGAAACTGGTGTCGAAGCGGCGGTCCGACACGTCCATCACCAGCGCGTCGGAAATGTGGCCAATGCCGCCCAGCCGGGCGGTTTCCAGCGCCAGCTCGGCGGTCGAAATATCAACGCCCATGCCGCCCACCACGATGGGAACCAGTTCCTTCTTGCCGAACCGCAGGCGGAAATCATCTACTCGTTTCATGGTTATCCTGACTCACTGAAATCGTCCAAGTGCCGCGGGCCGGCGGGCGAAGAAGACCTGAAGTCCCCGTTCGCTGCATCCCGGTATCCCGGTATTGTAGAAACGTGGCGTGACCGCAATGGACATGGGGTCGCCGGAAGACTTGGTGCGGCCGTTCCAGGCGGGGGCGCACGCCGGGCGCTGGGCGGGGCCGCGTCGGCTGGCGGGCTTTCAAGGGCACGACAAGGCAGCTTCGCGGCTTAAGATGGCCGGCCCGGTCCTCCCGGACCGTGGCGCGCTGGAGCCAGGAGCCGACCTTGACCGAGATTCTTTTTGGGGCGTTCGCCCTCGTTGCCCTCCTTGCCACTGTCTGGGGGATCCAGGTGTTTTACCTGCAGGGCCAGAACCTGCAGGCTTTTGACGCACCAGCCCGCCCGCGCAGCGATGCCGTCCCTGCCCCCAGCGACGCGCACCAGGCGGTGGTGGCCTCGCTCGGCGGGATTGCCGCCACCCTGCGGGGCGTGCCGCGCCGCCAGCACATCGCGGTGCTGCGCCAGTACATGGACCACGCGTTTCCTGTCGTGGAAGACGGCACCCGCTTCACGCCGGTCGATGTCGCCGGCATTCCCGCGGAGTGGGTGCAGGCCCCGGGCGTCGATGCCCGCCGCCGCCTGCTGTACCTGCACGGCGGGGCCTGGACCATGGGCAGCCCGAAAAGCCACCGCCGGCTGACCAGCAAATTCTCCGAAGTGGCCAACGCCGCCGTGCTGGCCATCGACTACCGGCTGATGCCCGAGCATCCCCGCATGGCCGGTATCGAAGACAGCCGCACTGCCTGGCGCTGGATGCTGGACCACGGCCCTGGTGGCCCGGCGCCCGCCAGTGCGGTGTTCGTGGCGGGCGATTCCGCCGGCGGCAACCTCACGCTGTCGCTGATCGCCTGGCTGCGCGACCAGGGCCTGCGCGTGCCCGATGCCGCCGTGGCCCTGTCACCGGCCACCGACGCCACGCTGGGCAGCCCGAGCCTCAAAGCCAACCTGGCCACCGACCCCATGCTGGGTCCCCTGTTCAAGGCTTTGGCCAAGGTGCCCCGCGCGGTGCTGCTGTGGGGTGGCTGGGCGCAGAACCGCCTGCGCCCCAGTCACCCGGTGATCTCGCCTGTGTTTGGCGACCTCTCGGGCCTGCCGCCGCTGCTGGTGCACGCCAGCGAGGCCGAAATGCTGCTTGACGACAGCCGCCGCTATGTCAACAAGGCCGTCGCCGCCGGCTCTGCCGTCACCCTGCAGACCTGGCCCCACATGGTCCACGTCTGGCACATCTACCACCCCGAACTCGCCGAAGGCCGCGAAGCGTTTGAGGCGATCCGGGTGTTCCTGCTGGCACGGTCGTAGCGGGGGGGCGCCTCAGTGGCGCCTGAACTGGTCGTGGCAGGCCTTGCAGCTGTCCTGCACCGTGTTCACCGCTTTCTGGATCAGGGCCATGTCGCGGGCTTCTCCGGCCTTGATCAGTTGCTGCGTGGCGGCCTGAAAGTCCTGCTGCGCCTGTTTGAAGTCGGTGGCTTTTTCCCACACGGCGGGCAGGGCGCGGCTGGGCGGGTAGTTGCTGTCCGGGGGGAAGTGGGCCCAGGGTTGCGCGGCAAGCGCTGCCAGTTCCTGTGCGCTGGCGAGGAAGGCCTCGGGCTGGTAGTCCTTGCGCTCCCGTGCCACCAGGCCCATCGGCTCCAGGGTGCGGGTCATTTGCTTGAAGATGACTTTTCGCTTCGTCACGGGCTGGTCGGGGTGGGTGTCCGGCGGTGGCGCGTTGCAGCCGGCCAGCCCCGAGGCGGCCAGCAGGGCCGTGAGAATCAAAGACGGTAACTTGGGCATCGTAGGGTGTGGAGTGAGCGCGGACCGCAATGGGCCGATCTTGACACGGTGACTTCAGGGGCGGGCGCCTGCCCGGCACAATGGGGCGCAACAAAGGGTCTTGCCAGCGGGTGCTGGCCGGCCCTGTCCACACGGGAAACACCATGAACGAACGCATCACCCAGATCCTGGCCCAGATGGCTGCGCTGGAGGACGACCTGCGCACCGCCGTCCAGGAGCAGGAGGTCAAGATGTTCTTCACCATCAAAGGCCGGCGCGTGGAGTTTGAAAGCTCGGTCAAGGCCGCGCACCGCAAGCTCAAGGTGAATTTCTTCCGCTGGCTGGTGACCAACCGCCCGCAGAACCTGCTGACCGGCCCGATCATCTATGGCATGGCGGTGCCGCTGCTGCTGCTGGACCTGTGCGTGAGCTTCTACCAGTGGAGTTGCTTCCCGGTCTACGGCATTGCCAAAGTACGGCGCGGCGACTACATCGTGTTCGACCGCCAGCACCTGCAGTACCTCAACTTCATCGAGAAATTCCACTGCACCTACTGCGCCTACGGCAGCGGGCTGATGGCCTACATGAACGAGATCCTGGGCCGCACCGAGCAGTACTTCTGCCCCATCAAGCATGCGCACAAGATTCTGGGTACGCACGGGCGCTACAACCGCTTCCTGGATTACGGCGATGCCGAGGACTACGAGGCCCGGCTCGAAGCTTTCCGCACGGCCCTGGGCAAGGTCGAATAGCGCGCCGGTCCGTGTCCCCGGCGCCTGACCGGTACTTTTTTGAGGCATTCCGGGCTGAACCCAGCGTCAAATGGTCTTGAGGGCTCCTGAATTGATAGTTCGCTGTGGCGTCGCGTTCGCCAATATATTGCCGAATTAATTGATATTCATATCAATATAATAAATATGCTTTTAATGGTGTAGATTAAAAGGAGTATCAAATTTAAACGTAGGGGGCTTTGTCATGTCCGAAAGTAGCCCGGTTCACGGGAGCGGCGACTTTCGTGCATTTCAGCGTCAATGCCTGCACGCTTTTTTGTCGATGGGCCTGTGTTTTGGGGGCGGCCTGGCCGTGGTGGACTGGCTTGGGTGGAACCATGTGGGCGACATCGGCTTGCACGCCATTGAGGTGGGCTTTGTCTTTGTCCTGTTGTTGCTCATCACCAGCCGGCAGTACCCCGGCCTGTACCTGCCGGTCGCTGTAGTGGCCACGGCGACCAACTTTCTGCTCTTTACGCTGGGTCTGCTGTTTGTGCCGGGCGACGAACTGCGGGTGGTGTGGTTTTTCATTGGCACCGGTGCGACCTACATCCTGCTGGGCTGGGGCGCCGGCGTGACCTACACGGCTGGAAGCATCGGATTGATCGTTGCCGGCAATCCCTGGCAGCCCTTTCCCTATTCGACCAACGCCATCACGACCATTGTGCTGGCCCTGGGCTGCAACAGTGTGCTCTTTGCGCTCTACACCCGAAACGCTGCCCGCTTGTACCGCCGCCTGGCGGACAGCGAAGCCCATTTCCGCCGGCTGGCCGAGGATATTTCCGAGATCGCCTGGCGAATGGATCGCCGCCGTCAGATCACCTACATCAGCCCGTCCGACCAGCGCTTGCGCGGCTTTCCGGCAGACCAGGTGGTGGGGCGCCACGTCTTTGAGACCCTGACCGAGGAAGGGGTTGCGATCGCCTCCGAGGCGATCAGGAAGGGGCTTCTATCGATCACGGTCCCCCAGCGGTGCGTGGATGGCAGCGTGCGCTGGTTCGAGGTGACCGCCACCGATGAGCTGGATGCGCAGGGCCGGATTGCGGGCTACCACGGGATCAGCCGCGATGTGACCGGGCGTCTGGCGATGGAGGCGCGTCTGAAGGAGAGTCAGGAACGCTATCGCCTGCTGATCGAGACGGCCGGAGAGGGCATTGGTGTGGCCTGCAACGGCTTGCTCCAGTTCGTCAATCCCTCGCTGTGCGAACTGGTCGGCTATGCCGAGGAAGAACTCCTGTCCAAGCCGTTCCTGGACTTTATCCACGAGGAGGACCGGGAGGCCGTCATGGCCACCTACCAGAAACGCCTGCGGGGTGACGTGGAAGGCCTGCAGTACGAGATGCGTTTGCTGACGCGCGATCGCGGTCTCCAGTGGGTCGAGATGCGGGGCACCCGCATCGACTGGGACGGGCAGCCGGCCACCCTGAACTTCATCACCGTGATCACCGAGCGCAAGCAGGCGCAGGCGGCGCTGGAGCTGTACCGCGATCATCTGGAGGAAATGGTGGCCACCCGCACGGCGGCGCTGTCCATCGCCAAGGAGGCCACCGAAGCCGCCAGCCGGGCCAGGAGCGTCTTTCTTGCCAACATGAGCCATGAACTGCGCACGCCCATGAACGGCATCATCGGCATGACCCAGCTGGCCCTGCGGCGGGTGACCGAGCCCAAAGCGGTGGAGTATCTGGGCAAGTCCATGCAGGCCGCCCAACGCCTGCTGTCACTGATCAATGACCTGATCGACATCTCCCGCATCGCGGCGCAGCGCCTGACGCTGGAGGCCGTCGATTTCAGCGTGGGCATCCTGCGTGAAAGTGTCGAGCGCCAGCTGGGGGCCAGGGCGGCCGCCCTCGGGCTGGACCTTCAGATCGACATTCCGCCCGACGTGGCCGCAACGCGGGTCCGGGGCGATCTGGTGCGGCTGGGGCAGATTCTTCTGAATCTTGTCGACAACGCGGTCAAGTTCACGGAACGGGGGCGTGTCCAGGTGCGCATCCGCCGCATCGATGAAAGTGCGGCCGGGGTGCTGCTGCGTTTTGAGGTCGAGGACAGTGGCATCGGCATTGCCGAAGACATGGCCAGCCGGATCTTCAATCCGTTCGAGCAGGCGGACGGCTCGTCGACCCGCAAATACGGTGGCACGGGTCTGGGGCTGGCGCTTTGCCGGCAGCTCGTCGAGATGATGGGCGGCCACATCGGTGTGGACAGCCGGATCGGTGTCGGCAGCACCTTCTGGTTCAGCGTCCGCCTGGAAGCCTGCGTCGCTGTGCCGGCGCCGTGACCCTTTCGCAGATCCGGAACCGGCGCGCGCTGTTGGCGCCCGGCCCCCACAATGCCGGCTTTCCCTCCGCAGGATTCGCATGACCGCATCGCACCCGCGTTCACTCACCCGCCTGGTCTGGTCCAACCTGGCGGCGCAATCGGCCGAGCAGCTCAGCCTGGCGGCCGTGCCCATCGTGGCGGTACTGGCGCTGGGCGCCGGGCCGGGCGAAATCGGCCTGCTGGCCACGGCGCAGACGCTGCCGTTCCTGCTGCTGTCGATTCCGCTGGGGCTGCTGGCCGACCGCACCTCGCGCCGCACGCTGATGGTGGCCTCGGAAGTGGTGCGCGCGCTGGCCTTTGTCGGGCTGCTGGCGGCCGTGCTGTCCGGGCGGCTGTCGCTGGTGCTGCTGGGCGTGCTGGGCTTCATCGGGGCCATCGGCACGGTTGGCTTCAGTGTGGCGGCCCCTGCCATCCTGCCGGCGCTGGTGCCGCGGGACACCCTGGCGCGTGCCAATGGCCGGCTGGAGCTGGCGCGCAGCGTGGCCTTTGCGGCCGGCCCGGCGCTGGCCGGCGCGCTGGTGGCGTGGGCCGGGGCGTCGGCCGCCTTCGTGCTGGCCGCGATGCTGTCGGCGTCGGCCGTGGGGCTGCTGCTGGGGCTGGCCGAGCCTGCGCGCGCGGCCCCCGCGCAGCGCCACCCGCTGCTGGAGTTGCAGGATGGCGCCCGGCTGGTCTGGCGCAGCGAACTGCTGCGCCCCATCCTGCTGACGGCCGTGGCCTGGAACATTTCCTGGTTTGTGCTGCAGGCCGCCTACGTGCCGTATGCCGTGCGGGTGCTGGGCCTGAACGCCGGCGGCGTGGGCGTCACGCTGGCCGGCTACGGCATCGGCATGGTCGTCGGCGCCTTGCTGGCCCCCCGGGTGATGGCGGCGCTGCCCTTTGGCCGTGCGATCCAGGTCGGGCCGGCGTTCTCGGTGCTGGCGGCGGCCACGATGGTGGCCACGCTGGTCTGGCCCATGGCCGCGCTGGCGTTTGCGTCGTTCTTCCTGTTTGGCGCCGGCCCCATCCTTTGGACCATCACCTCCGTGACCCTGCGCCAGACCGTCACGCCGGGCGCGATGCTGGGGCGGGTGTCGGCGCTGTTCCTGACGGTCAACACCGGCGCCCGACCGGTGGGCGCCGCACTGGGCGGCCTGATTGGCGCCAACTGGGGCGAGGCCGCCTGCCTGGTGCTGGCGCTGGCCGGCTTTGGCGTGCAGGCGGCGCTGATCTTCCGCTCCAGGGTGAGTCATCTGCGGCACCTGCCGCCCTCGGCGGACTGAAGCGCGCGGCGCTACTTGCGCGCCAGCCACACCCCGAAGACCGTCAGCCCCATGCCAATCAGGGCCAGGCCGGTGAAGGTTTCGCCAAACAGCGCCCAGGCCACCAGCGCGGTGGTGGGCGGCACCAGGTAGAACAGGCTGGCGACGTTCACGGCGCTGCCGCTGCGGATCAGCACGTTCAGCAGGCTCACGGCCCCCAGCGAGAGCACCAGCACCAGCCAGCCCAGCGCAAACGCAAAGGCGCCGCTCCAGCGTACCTGCATGGTTTCCGTCTGGCTGGCCACCAACGCCGTGACGGCCAGGCAGGGCAGGAACTGGATCACCGAGCCGGTGCGCAGGTCAAACGACTGGCAAAAGCGCTTCTGGTACAGCGTGCCGGCGGTAATGCCCACCAGCGCGATCAGCGCCGGCACCAGCATGTGCAGGAGTGCGCTCTGGCTGGCGGTGGCCGCCACCTTGTGCGCCACCACCAGGCCCACGCCGGCAAAGCCCAGTGCCAGGCCCGCCCATTGCGTGGGGCGCACGCGCTCGCCCAGCAACGCCCCCGCGCCCAGGGCGGTCAGCACCGGCTGCAAGCCCACCACCAGCGCCGTGACCCCGGCGGGCAGGCCCCGGTGGATGGCCGTGAACACACCGCCCAGGTAGGCCGCATGCACCAGCAGCCCGGAGGCGCCAATGTGCAGCCATTCGCGGGTCGTGCGCGGCCAGGGTGCGCGCGTGCCCCACGCCAGCGCACCCATCAGCACCAGCACGGCGAGGTACCGCAGGGACAAAAAGGTCAGCGGCTCGGCATCGGGCAGACCGAACTTGGCGCCGATGAAGCCGGTGCTCCACAGCGCGACGAAGAGCAGCGGATACAGGGGCGTGAAGGCGCTGGCGGTGTGGGGCGTGGGACTTGCAGGCATGCCGGGAGTTTAGGGGGCGCCCGGGGGCGCGTGCGCGGGTTGCCGCCCCGGAAGAACGGTGAAATTCAGGGGTTTTCTGGACCAACCCATCGCCGGATGGTCATTGTTTGCTATCAAAATCATATGGTTAAAAGCCTGATGTGCCGGTGGATGGCCGTCCAACATGCCCGGCATGCCCGCATCACAAGCACCGGGGGAGGGGCGCGTCGCCCCTGCTACGATGGAACGATGGATCCAGATGCCGCCCTCACCGGCCACCAGCCGCGCCACTGCGGCAGGCGTTTGTGTGCCGCCAGTCGGGCAAAAGCCGCGGCCGTGCGTGGAGGGCTTGCCGCCTCCACGGAGGTTGGTTGACAACATGCCCGACCAGCGCCATGCCGCTCCCCGCCGGTCGCTGCTCTGGCTGGTGTATGGGCTGGTCGCCGTGCTGCTGGGCGCCCTGATCGTCACCGAGCGCAGTCAAACTCGTTCCACCATCGAACGCCAGGAACTGGCCCGGCTGCAGACACTGGCCCGGGTCATTGACGCCAACCTGGCCATTCACCTGGAAGCCAATGACAAACTGTTGATCGCTGTGCGCGACCGCCTGGCACAGGTTGACCCGGCCCGCAGGGCGGCTGCGGTGGCGGCCGAGATGCGTTTCTTTGTCGAATCGACACCCGGTGTCCGCAGCCTGTCGGTCCTCGACGCCGACGGCACCGTCATCGCCAGCAGCCGCCCTGAAGTGGTGGGGTTGAATTTCGCTGAGCGCACCTATTACAAAGCGGCCCAAGCCACCCGTGACCCGCGCATGACGATCGTTGGCGGACCTTTGCAGACCGCACTGAACGCCTTCACCGTCCCGATGGCGCGCCCGGTCTTTGATGCGGGCGGCCATTTCAGCGGGGCTGTGGTGCTGTTTCTTGACCCGGAATTTTTCAAGAACATGCTGAGCGCCGTGCTCTATGCCGACGATCTGCGCTGCCTGCTGATCTATGAGGATGGTCGCGTGTTCCAGTCGGTGGGGGATACCAGGATTGCGCCGGGCGCCAATGTGTCCACGGCGGGCTCCCTGTTCTCCCAGCACAAGGCCGGCGGCCAGCGTGAAACCCTGCTCAACAGCCGGAGCACGGCGACCGGGGACCAGCGCTTCGGCGCACTGCGCACGGTCTTGTCCGATGCGCTCCCGTCCGATACACACCTGGTGATCAGTTTCACCCGCAACGTCGAAAGCGCCTTCGCACCCTGGAAGAGGGACACCTTGCTGATCGCCACGGTGGCCCTGGTGTTGCTGCTGGCCAGCGGTGCGCTGCTGGCCTGGTACGACCGCCAGCGCGCCCTGAACTGGCGGCGCGAAGACGAACTCCGTCAGGAACGCGAGGCCGCTGAGCTGGCCCGGCAGCAGGCGGCGCTCGAAATTGCCGATCTGTATGAGCATGCCCCCTGTGGCTACCACTCGCTCGATGCACAAGGGCGCTTCCTGCGCATCAACCAGACAGAGCTGGACTGGCTGGGCCTGCGGCGCGAGGACGTCATTGGCAAGATGACCTTCCAGAGTTTGCTCAATCCAGAGGACGCCGAACTGTTCCGGAAAAATTTCGACCAGTTCAAGCAGGCCGGCCGCATCCATGACCTGGAGTTCCGTCTTCGCCATGCGGATGGCCAGGCGTTCTGGGTCATGGCCAGCGCCACCGCCATCTATGACGCGGACGGCAACTACCTTGCAAGCCGCTCCACGGTGAGCGACATCAGCGAACGCAAACGCATTGAGGCGGACCTGGCACAGCAGACGCGGGAGGCGATCCAGGCCAACCAGGCGAAAAGCACGTTTTTATCCACCATGAGCCACGAAATCCGGACGCCGCTGAATGCGATTGTCGGCACCGCCTACCTGCTGCGGCTGAGCCCGCTGGATGCGGCCCAGAGGGGCGATCTCGACACCATCCAGATCGCCAGCCAAAACCTGTTGGCGCTGATCAACGACATCCTCGACCTCTCCAGGATCGAAGCCGGGGACCTGGCCATCGCGTCTTGTCCCTTCTCGCTGACGGACGTGCTGGATGAACTGCGTGCCATGTTCGCAGCGAGCGCGGCCAGCAAGGGGTTGCGCCTTGACATTGCGGCCCTGCCGGGGGGCCTCCCCGCAGACCTTGAGGCGGACGGCAATCGCTTGCGGCAAATACTGATCAACCTGCTCAATAACGCGATCAAGTTCACGCCAGCCGGCCAGGTTGACCTGCGCATCACGGCGCATGACCGGGAGGCGCAGAGCAACCTGCTGATGTTGCGTTTCACTGTGACAGATACCGGCATTGGCATCGCCCCTGAAACGCTGGCCCGCCTGTTCCAGCCCTTCACACAGGCCGATGCTTCGACCAGCCGCCAGTTTGGAGGCAGTGGCCTGGGGCTTTCCATCGTCAAGCGCCAGGCCACGCTGATGGGCGGTGCGGTGGGGGCGGACAGCCAGCCCGGCGTGGGCTCCACTTTCTGGGTCGAACTGCCGTTCGGCATCGCGTCTGCGGGGCGGCCTCTGGCGCGCAAGGACCGCGAACAGGGCCGTTCCTCCGCAGCCGGCGGCGCCCTGGCTGGCGCGCGCGTCCTGGTCGTCGATGACAGCCCGATCAATCTCAACGTCATCCAGCGCATCCTCGCCAGCGAAGGCGCGTTGGCCACAGGCTGCACTTCCGGTGCGCAGGTGCTCGCCCGGCTGCAGGAAGCCCCGCTGGACTACGACGCGGTCCTGATGGATCTGCAGATGCCGGGCATGGATGGCTGTGAGACAACGCTCCGGATCCGTGAAGAACTCAAGCTCCTGGCCTTGCCCGTCATTGCCCTGACCGCCAGTGCCACGACGACTGAAAGGCAGCGCGCCCTGGCGGCTGGCATGAATGACTTCCTGACCAAACCGGTCGAGCCGGAGCGCCTGGTGGATGTGCTGCACCAGCACGTCGCGCGCTTTCACAACCCAGCCCTGCCGCGCAGGGCTGCACAAGATCCGCTGCGTGCGCCGGGCGCCGGGGATTCAGCCCCCGAAGCGTGGCCGGAGATCCCCGGGGTGGACGCGCAGGAGGCCTCGCGTCTGCTGGACGGTGACGTCGCGTTCTTCCGGGCGCTGCTGCAGCAGTTCGTCGATGAGAATGCAGGCGTTGTCGCTGAGATCCAGGCCATGCTGGACGCTGGCGATGGCCTCCATGCCGCCAGACGGGTGCATAAACTGCGCGGCCAGGCCGGCAACATCGGCGCAAAGCGGTTGCAAGAGGCGGCCGGTGCCCTGGAAGAGGCACTCAATGCCGGGGCCGCTGACATCGCGGCGAGGTTTACCGTGTTTTCCAAGGCAGCAAAGGATTTTTTAGTATGGGGCAGCAATGAACATCATCCTCGTGGCGGATGACGACGCCATGTTTCGGGCCATCATGAAGCGGCACCTGACACAGATGGGCCTGGCGGTGGTCGAGGCCTCCTCCGGGAAAAATGTGCTGGAGCTGATTCGGCAGCACCAGCCTGTGGCCTGCCTGATCGATCTCATCATGGACGAGCAGGAAGGCCTGGAGACCATCACGGAAATTGCCGATCTCACGCCAAGGCCCCGTGTGATTGCGGTGTCATCCAATGCGTCGTATCTGCCTTGGGCCGAAGATCTGGGCGCCGACGCCATCCTCCACAAGCCGGTTGCGCCAGACACCTTGAAGGCCACCCTGGCGCACCTGGGCATCGGCACCGCCTGAGAGGAGCGGCTGGCGCATGCGTGGTCTGCGCTCCCCGGCGCGTGATGGGGGCTCAGGCCTCTTGGCGGGCCAGCCAGCGCAACAGTTGTGCGTACAGCAATTCCGGCACGACCGGTTTGCTGATGAAGTCGTTCATGCCGGCGGCCAGGCAGCGCGTGCGGTCTTCCGAGAAGGCGTTGGCGGTCATGGCCAGGATGGGCGTGTGCGGATAGCCGGGCAACTGGCGGATGCGCCGGGTGGCTTCCAGGCCGTCCATGTGTGGCATCTGCATGTCCATCAGCACCAGGTCGTAGTTGTGCGCCTGGCAGCGGGCCAGCGCCTGGGCGCCGTCGTTGGCCACGTCCACCCGCAGGCCCGCCTGCTCCAGCAGCATGACCGCCACTTCCTGGTTGATTTCATCATCCTCGGCCAGCAACACCTGGCGCCCCGAATGGGCGCTGCGCAAGGCAGCTTCGGCGTCTTCCACTGACACGGTCGGGCCGCCTGCGTGGCCTGCGCGGCCTTTGGCCAGGCACGTGGTGAACCAGAACACACTGCCCTGACCGGGCGCGCTGGTGGCGCCGGCTTCGCCGCCCATCATTTCGGCCAGCTTGCGGGTAATGGCCAGGCCCAGCCCGGTGCCACCGTATTGGCGGGTGATGCTGTTGTCGGCCTGCTCAAACGTCCTGAACAGCCGTGGCAGCACCTCTGGCGCAATGCCGATGCCGGTGTCTTCCACCTCGAAACGCACCATGACCGAGGACCCGGTGTCCTCCACCAGGCGCGCGCTGAGCCCGACATGACCGCTGTCGGTGAACTTTACGGCGTTGGTGGCGTAGTTCAACAGGCATTGCTGCAGACGGGTGGCATCGCCCTCCAGATGCGCAGGCAGCGGGTCGCACGCCACCGTGAGGCGCAGACCTTTGGACAGGGCGCGGTCGCGCACCAGCGCGGCCACGTTGCTCAGCAGGGCCCGCACCTGGAGGGGCTGCTGTGCCAGCGTGTATTTGCCGGCCTCGATCTTGGACAGCTCCAGGATGGCGTTGATGATGTTGAGCAGGTGTTCGGAGGCGCCTTCGAGCTTGCGCATGCGGTCGGCCTGCTCGGGGCTCAGGCCGGCCCGGCGAATCAGGAACGCCATGCCGGTGATGGCATTCAGCGGCGTCCGGATCTCATGCGACATATTGGCCAGAAAGGCGCTTTTGGCCGTGTTGGCGGCTTCGGCGGCCCCCTTGGCGCGCACCAATTCGCGCTCCGCGGCTTTGCGGGCGCTGATGTCGGTGACAAACACAATCAACCGTTCCGGGCCGGTTTCGGTCTCTGGCTGGTGGTAGGTAATTACGTCCACGGGCACCAGGGTGCCTGATGCGGTGCGCTGTTCGGTCTCGACATGCACGAACTCCTGACGGCGAGCCCGTTCCACCACGTCTTCAAATGCCGCCGGGCTGAGCGCCGGAACAATGTCGTTGACCCGCAGGCCGCGCATCGCCTCCACGGTGTAGCCCAATAGCCTGGCGGCAAAGGGGTTTACATCTGCCAGCGTTCCACTGTCCACATCGACCCAGTGAATGCCGATGCCCACGGTGTCCATGGCCCGCTGCGTGTCCCGCAACTGTTCATACGCGGTCTGCAGTTCGGCGGTGCGCTCGGAAACCAGTTGCTGGAGGTGGGAGCGGTGCAGTTCCAGTTCATCGTCCTTGCGGTGGCGGTCCGTGATGTCGTCGTAGACCCCCAGAATGCCGACCACTTCGCCCTCTGCATCGCGCAACGGCACCTTGGAGGTGTCCAGCCAGATGCTTCGTCCATCCGGCGTGGTCTGCGGCTCCTCAAAGTGCAGGCGCGCCTCGCCGGAGGCCATGACGGCCCGGTCGTCCTGCTGGTAGCTCTCGGCATGGGCCGACCAGCACAGGTCATGGTCGGTGCGGCCCACGATCTCCTGGGGGCTGGCACGGCCGGCGTCATCTGCAAACAGCTGGTTGCAGCCCAGGTAGCGGCAATCCCGGTCTTTCCAGAACACGCGGATCGGTGCATGCGCGATCACGCTTTGCAGCAGCGCATGGGTGGTGGCCACGTTGTCCAGTGCGCGCAGGCGTGCGCGCCCCAGCAGCCCCACCAAGGTCCCCAGAAGCACCGACATGGCACCGCCCGCCAGGCCGATGAGCAGCGGCGCCTGGCGCTCGGACGGGGACAGATTGCTGGCGCCTGAATGGGCCTCCAGCTTCCATTGCCGGCCGTACACCTGCAGCACCTGCACGAAGACCTTGTCGGATGCGGTGGCCGGGTGATTGGCAAACAGGGCGCGCAGGGTGTTGGCCGGCGCATCCGGGAGCAGCGAGCCCATGTCCGTCAGGGCGATGTGCATGTCCTTGAGTGCGCCCTCGCGCTGCAGGTTGGCAAACAGGTCGACCAGGCGCAGTGTGACCGACACCGAGCCCAGAAAACGCCTGTCCGGCGTGTCGGAAAATACCGGCACCCGCACCACCATGCCGGTCTTGTCCGTGACCTCCTGCACCAGGTCAAACGGGCCGCTGGCGGTGGGCAGGCCGGTGGTCATGGCATAGCGCATGGAGGCCAGGTTGGCCGGCTGTGCGCTGATGTCCAGGCCGTGCACGCCCTGGCTGCCGCTCTGGGGCCAGAGGAAATCGGCCACAAAGTACTCGTCGCGCTCGCCCGCCGGGCGGATGGCAAAGTCCGGATAGCCCTGCGCGTTCAGCGACGTGTCCGCCCGCACCGCGTGCTCAAAGGCCTGCTTCTGGCTGGCCGTGACATAGCGTGTGAACGCGATGTTCTTCACGCCCGGATAGCGCCTCACCACGTCCAGTTGCACCACCGCGTCTTCAAACGCCTTGCGGGAGGTGGCGGGGTTGACGATGAACAGGCTGCGCAGCCCGATCGCGACCTCGGTGTAGGCGTCCAGCCGGCGGGTCAGGGCTTCAGACATGCCGCGCGCGGCATGCTCCAGCCGGGCCTGGTCCACCCGGTCCAGGGCGCGCGACTGGTTGAATGCGGTGTAGACGCTGAGGATCAGGCCCAGCGCCATCACCAGCAGGCCCCAGAGCCAGTTGCGCAAGGTTCCTTTGAGCCAGCTCTGTGCCATGTCATCGACTTTGAGAATGAGGGTCAGAGATACCGCCAATCACGCTGGCATCTCCCGGCGGGCAAGATCACCCGCGTTCAATTGGGGGTATTTTAGTTTCCACTGCAGCAGCCTGCCTTCGGCAGCGCCACCGTACCGAGCGAAGCTCGGGCCACCGGTCGCACTGCTGTTGACGTCGCGCAAACTGTCGTCGGCCAGCACGCGCTGGACGGCAACGCTTTCGCCCGGCGGGCAAACCCTGCGCAGACCGGAAAAACAGGTCATTCTGGCGTCTTCCCGGCGTCAAATAGCCGTTATTTGCTATTGTTTTAAAGTGCATGACCCGCAGGTCACCATCCTCCCATCACCTTGGATGGCGTCAATGAGCTCGACGATCAGCCGCTCTGCGCACAGGGCAACGTGGGAAGGCAAGCGGGGGCCTGTCTTCCCAGTATCTGGCTGCCCGGGTTATCGCACGCTTCGAGGGCCTGGACGCTGCCCGGTCGGGGATGCTCTACGTCGCCCCGTGGGTGAAAAAGAACGCTACGTGGACCGCGCCATGGCCAACATCACGCCGCATTTGCCGGCGAACCCGTGATGCTTCATGGCGGTCGGCGTTTCCGGTGCGCTTGTCCAGGCCCGTAATCAGGATGCGCCGCCCGAATGCCAATGCGTTCAGGTGTTTTGGGCTGTATCCCGGCGTCGTTCGGATGTTTTTGCTATTGAAATAGTAGTTTTCGCGTTGCTGCCGTGCGGGTCGGGTGGCGTGTTGGAATGTCGTGGCTGCAGCGACAGCGGTCGCTGGACGTTGGCCGACCGGTCTCGCTGAATACCGGTCGATCGGGGAATAGGCGTGACCGTCGCGCTGTGGGCCGAAGGTGTGAATCGGGCAAAAGCCCAAGGCCGAGCGCAATCAGCCTATTCCAGGCATTGCCACCACCACGTTTGAACCGCCAATTTCATTCGACGGCTTCAGTCGGTCAACGGTCGTTGCGCTGCAACGACTCTTCCCCAACCCTCACTGCTGCTGCGCCGCCTGCAGCATCCGCCCCATCAACTCGTGCAGTTTGTTCACGGCCTTGAGCGGGCGCACCATGACCTTGAAGTGCGTGATCTGGCCGGCGGCGTTCCAGGTGATCATGTCCACGCCGTTGATCAGGATGCCTTCGCAGGTGGTCTCGAATTCGAGTACGGCCGAGCTGGGGCCGTGCCATTCGTTGACGTAGCGGAAGCTGTCGTTGACCAGCACATGCATCGCCGCCTGCAGGTACATGGCGGTGACGGGCTTGCCGGCCTGCGGGGTGTGGACCACGGGGGATTCAAACACCACGTCGTCGGCCAGCAGGCGCTGCAGGGCGGCGCGGTCGCGGGTTTGGACGATCTGGTGCCAGGTGTCCATCGTTGCTGAGGTCATGAAGCGGTCTCCGGTGGGTTGCAGAACAGGGGCGGGCGTTTAACGTTAACGCGCGGGCGTGTGCTGGTCCCGCAGGTCGCGCTTGAGCACCTTGCCAATGGCACTGCGCGGCAGCTCGGGCATCAGGTGCAGGGCGCTCAGGCGCTGGGTCTTGCCGACGCGGGCGTTCAGCCAGTCGCGCAGGGCGTCTGCGGTGATGTCGTGGCCGGCGCGCAGGACAACGAAGGCGACCGGGGTTTCGCCCCATTCGATGGAGGGCACGCCGACCACGGCGGCTTCCAGCACGGCGGGGTGCTCGCACAGCAGGCCTTCGAGGTCGCTGGGGTAGATGTTGAAGCCGCCCGAGATGATCATGTCCTTCTTGCGGTCGAACAGCGTGAGGAAGCCGTCGGCGTCAAACCGGCCAACGTCGCCGGTGCGGATGAAGCGCTTGCCGTCGGGCGCGAACCACTCGGCCTCGCGCGTCTTCTCGGGCTGGCCGTGGTAGCCGGTCATCATGCCGCCGGAGTGGCCGACCACCTCGCCGGCCTCGCCGGGCGCGACCTCCACGCCGGCGTCGTCGATCAGGCGCAGGTCGTGGCCTTCGGCCGGGCGGCCGACGGTGTGCAGCTTGTCGGGGAAGTTGTGGGCTTCGAGGATGAAGGTGCCGCCGCCTTCGGTCATGCCGTAGAACTCTACCAGCCCGCCGGGCCAGCGCTTGAGCACATCGGCCTTCAGCGCCGCGCTGAAGGGCGCGCTGGTGCCGAACTTGACCTCGAAGCTGGAGAGGTCGTGCGCGTCAAAGTCGGGCCGGGCCATCAGGCGCTGGTATTGCACCGGCACCAGCATGGTGTGTGTCACGCGGTGGGCCTGCGCCAGTTGCAGGTAGCTGGCGGCATCAAACTTGGGCATGAGCAGCAGCGTGCCGCCATAGGCCAGCGTGGGGAAAAAGGCGACCAGCGTGGTGTTGGAGTACAGCGGCGTGGACAGCAGCGTGACCTTGCCTGGCCCGTAGCCATAGGCGGCGCCGCGCAGCACATGGGACCAGCGCATGCCGTGCGACTGCACGATGCCTTTGGGCGCGCCGGTGGTGCCGGATGAATAGATGATGTTGAAGGGCCAGCCGGGCTGCACCGCCACGGTGGCGGGCGCGGTGCCGGGTGCGGCCAGCCAGGCCTCATACGGTTCGCCTGCGGCGGAGCCGTCCAGCGCAATGCGCGGCACCTGGCCTGCGCCGGCGGGGCCAAATGCGTCAGCGCCCGCCGCATCGGTGAACAGCAGGCGGGCGCCCGCGTCGGCCAGCATGCGGGCCAGGGCCTCTGGCGTACTGCCGGGGGCCAGGGGGGCCACCACAACGCCGGCACGCAGCGCGCCCAGGTAGACGGCGGCGTACGCAATGGAGGTGGTGGCGCACAGGGCGATGGCGTCCCCGGGCTGCAGGCCGTCGCGCTGCAGGGCGGCGGCGACGCGGTCCATCAGGGTGTCGAGCGCGCCGTAGTCGATGGTGCGGGTGTCGGTGCCCGCGCATTCCACCAGCGCGCGGCGGGTGGGTTCGGTCCGGGCGTGCTGGTGGATCTGGTCGGCGATGGTGTTGAAGGCGGCGGGGAGCGGGGCGGAAGGGGTGGTCATGGTGCTATGGGAGACTTGAATGCGCAAATCATAAGGACGTCAGGGCACCGGGAAGGTCACCCAGGTGATTTTCAAGCTGTTTTGGCCTTATCCCAATGTAAATAGGTCATTGTTTGCTATTGATATTAGAGTTGTCTTTCTGCTCAGGCCCAGGTCTGTGACACCAGTCCGCCCGCCACGGCCAGGCCATGCACCACGGCCGCGGCAATCGACAACACAATGGCCGGACGCAGCCGCCGGGGTTCGTCGGCATGGCGCACCAGCAGCCACCCGGCGGTCAGCGAGAGCGGCAGCGACAGCAGGCCCCACAGCGCGGCCTGCGGAATCAGCCGCCAGGCGGTGAGCGCCAGCCAGCCATGGGCCAGCAGCGCGATGCCCCCGTACAGCCACGCGGCCCGTCGCGGCGACAGGCGCACCACGAGGGTGGCTTTGCCCACCCGTCCATCGGCTTCGGCGTCCGGAAAGCCGTTGATGAGCAGGATGTTGGCGACCAGCAGCGCGTAGCTGACGGCGATCACGGCGGGCACCACGAAGAACTGGCCGCGCTGCACGTAGTCCGCGCCCACCACCACCAGCCACCAGGCGCCGGCCACGGCCAGCTCGCCCAGGCCGCGTGACATCAGCGCCAGCGGCGGCGCCGAATAGGCCCAGGCCAGCAGCAGCCCGGCCACGCCGATGGCCACCAGCCCGCCGCCGCTGTGCAGTGCCAGCAGCAGGCCCGGCGGAATCAACAGGATCAGCAGCGCGGCGGCCCAGCGGCCGGTGTCGGCCATGCTGACCACGCCGTTCTGGATCAGCCGCGACCCGCCGGAGAACGGGAACAGTCCGCTGGTGTTGGCCGCATCGGCGCCGTTGCGGGCATCAAAGTAGTCGTTGAGCACGTTGCCGCCCGCGTGCGCCAGCAGCGCCAGCACCACGGTGGGCAGCGCCTTGGGAATGTCGAGGCCGCGCCCAGTGGCGGCGGCCGAGGCCAGGCCCAGCAAGCAGCCGGCGGCTGTGACCGTCAGGAAGCCGGGGCGCGTCATGCGCAGCAACAGCCGCCAGTCGGGTCGCGGCGGGCGCGGGGAGAGGGGCTGCACGCCGGGGGAATCGTTGGGCATGGCGCATTTTCATGGCAAAGCGCCGGGCCGGGCCCCGTGCTTTTGCAAGCCCACCCGGCGGCAGGCAGGGCTGCATTTGATTTGTATCAAACCAATTAAATTACGATTAGGAGAATTCATTTACTAATGGTAAATTTGGTCTTCCAAGATACGGCGGGAAGTCTGCAGGGCGCCCGCGATCACATTCCGCCAGTTTGCATACCAGGAGATACACCCCATGGGGACCTACACGTACCCGAAATTTGCCTACACCGGCCCGGCCGACCTGCAGGGCGAGACGCCGCAGCGCCGTCCGCTGGTGATCGTCGGCGCCGGCCCGGTGGGGCTGGCCGCGGCCGTGGACGCCCGCCTGAAGGGCATCCCGGTGCTGGTGCTGGACGAGGACGACACCGTGTCGATCGGCTCGCGCGCCGTCTGCTACGCCAAGCGCGCACTCGAAGTGCTGGACCGCCTGGGCGTGGGCGACACGGTCTGCGACAAGGGCGTGAGCTGGAACGTGGGCCGTACCTTCTTCCGCGAGAAAGAGGTCTACCGCTTCGACCTGGTGCCCGACGCCGGCCACAAGCGCCCCGGCATGATCAACCTGCAGCAGTACTACCTCGAAGAGACGCTGGTGACGCGCGCCATGGAACTTGGCGCCGACATCCGCTGGCGCTACAAGGTGGTGGGCGTGCAGAACGAGGCCGACCACGTGCGCCTGCGCGTGGACACGCCCGATGGCACCTTCGACATCGAGGCCGACTGGCTGATCGTGGCCGACGGCGCGCGCAGCCCGATCCGGCGCATGCTGGGGCTGGACATCGACGGGCGCATCTTCATGGACCGCTTCCTGATCGCCGACGTGATCATGAAAGCCGACTATCCGGCCGAGCGCTGGTTCTGGTTTGACCCGCCGTTCCACCGCAACCAGAGCGTGCTGCTGCACAAGCAGAGCGACAACGTCTGGCGCATCGACTTCCAGCTCGGCTGGGACGCCGACCCCGAGGAGGAAAAGAAGCCGGAAAACGTCATTCCCCGCATCCAGGCCATGCTGGGCGACGAGCGGCCGTTCGATCTGGAGTGGGTCAGCGTCTACACCTTCCAGTGCCGGCGCATGAAGGACTTCCGCGCCGGGCGTGCGCTGTTCGTGGGTGACGCGGCGCACCAGGTGTCGCCGTTCGGCGCACGCGGCGCGAACTCGGGCTTCCAGGACGCCGACGACCTGATCTGGAAACTGCAACTGGTCATGGCCGGCCAGGCGCCCGAGACGCTGCTGGACACCTACAGCGTCGACCGCACCTTCGCCGCCGACGAGAACTTGATGAACTCCACCCGTTCGACCGACTTCATCACGCCCAAGAGCCGGGTCAGCAAGACCTTCCGCAACGCGGTGCTGGACCTGGCGCAGGACCACGCGTTTGCGCGCCGGCTGGTGAACTCCGGGCGCCTGTCGGTGCCAGCCTTCCTGACGCAATCTGCCCTGAACACGCCCGACGCCGAAACTTTCGCCGGCGACATGGTGCCCGGCGCGCCGATGGACGACGCGCCGATCCGGGTGGGCGGCCAGGACGCCTGGCTGCTGGACCAGTTGGGCAACCGCTTCCAGCTGCTGGTGTTTGCCGACAGCGTGGGCGCCCTTGACGCGGCCACGCTGGCGCAGTTGAAGGCGCTGGCCGCTGATCCGATCGCTGTGCAACCGATCGTCGTGACACCGGCCGGTGGGCCGCTCGACGGCCTCACCGTGCTGGCCGACACGCAGGGTCTGATCGCCCGCCGCTACGACGCCAGGCCCGGCACCACCTACCTGGCCCGCCCGGACCAGCATGTGGCCGCCCGCTGGCGTACCTTCGATCCATCTTTCGTGCGCGCCGCCGTGGCCCGCGCCACCTGCAACGCCTGAGGAGACATTCCATGCCCCTGCAACTCCAGCCCAACCTCAAAGAACCCGGCCAGCGTTACTTCCGCGAGTTCTCGCCCGGCGACGACTTTTACGAAGCGCTGATCGACACCCACCGCGACCTGAGCGATGAGCAGAGCGAGGCTGTCAACGCCCGCCTGATCCTGCTGCTGGCCAACCAGGTCGGCGATATCAGCGTGCTGCGCGAAGCCTTGAAGCACGCGCGCCAGGGCGTCTGAGACCCCGCTTTTGCTCCCTTTCAACCCCAGGAGACTGTCATGCAAATCAAGAAAATTCACCACGTGGCCTACCGCTGCAAAGATGCCAAGGAAACCGTCGAGTGGTACGTCAAGCACCTGAACATGAAGTTCGTGCTGGCCATTGCCGAGGACCAGGTGCCTTCGACCCATGCGCCCGACCCCTACATGCATTTGTTCATGGACGCGGGCCAGGGCAACGTGCTGGCCTTCTTTGAAATCCCGAATTCCCCGCCCATGGGGCGTGACACCAACACGCCGGACTGGGTGCAGCACATCGCCTTCGAGGTGGACAGTGTGGCCACGCTGGAAGAAGCCAAAACCCGCCTGGAAGCCGAAGGCATTGCCGTGATCGGCCCGACCGACCACACCATCTTCAAGTCGATCTACTTCTTCGACCCGAACGGCCACCGCCTGGAACTGGCGGCCAACATCGGCACGCCCGACATGTACCAGAAGCTCGACGCCGTGAAGTGGGAGATGCTCGAAGAGTGGAACAAGACCAAGCGGGCGCCGAAACACGCGGCCTGGATGCACGCCAGGGAATTCGCCTGAGAAACGCAGGCCGCCAGTTGGCGGCCTGACCCTCACACCCCCGCGCTGGAACTGGCACCGGGGGGGGCTTACATATTGCGCCGGTACTGGCCGCCCACCTCGAACAGTGCGCTGGTGATCTGACCCAGCGAGCACACGCGCACGGCGTCCATCAGCACCTCGAATACGTTGCCGTTGTCGATCACGGCCTGCTGCAGGCGCTTGAGCTGCTTCGGCGCCTCGGCCGCGTGGCGGGTGTGGAAGTCGGCCAGCCGTTGCAACTGGCTCTCTTTTTCTTCCTCGGTGCTGCGCGCCAGCTCCAGCGTGTCATGCACCGCGTCGCCATGCGGGTTGCGGAAGGTGTTGACGCCGATGATGGGCAGCTCGCCGGTGTGCTTGAGCATCTCGTAGTGCATGGATTCGTCCTGGATCCGCCCGCGCTGGTAGCCGGTTTCCATGGCGCCCAGCACGCCGCCACGCTCGGCAATGCGCTCGAACTCACTCAGCACGGCTTCTTCCACCAGTTCGGTCAGCTCCTCAATGATGAAGGCGCCCTGGCTCGGGTTTTCGTTCTTGGCCAGACCCCATTCGCGGTTGATGATGAGCTGGATCGCCATGGCGCGGCGCACTGAATCCTCGGTCGGCGTGGTGATGGCCTCGTCGAACGCATTGGTGTGCAGGCTGTTGCAGTTGTCGTAGATCGCGATCAAGGCCTGCAGCGTGGTGCGGATGTCGTTGAACTGGATTTCCTGCGCGTGCAGGCTGCGCCCGCTGGTCTGGATGTGGTATTTGAGCTTCTGGCTGCGCTCGTTGGCGCCGTATTTGTCCTTCATGGCCACGGCCCAGATGCGCCGCGCAACGCGGCCCATCACGGTGTACTCGGGGTCCATGCCGTTGCTGAAGAAGAAGCTCAGGTTGGGCGCGAAGTCGTCGATGTGCATGCCGCGTGCCAGGTAGGCTTCGACGAAGGTGAAGCCGTTCGACAGCGTGAACGCGAGCTGGCTGATCGGGTTGGCGCCGGCTTCGGCAATGTGGTAGCCGCTGATCGACACGCTGTAGAAGTTGCGCACGTTGTGGTGCACAAAGTAGCTGGCGATGTCGCCCATGACCTTCAGGCTGAACTCGGTGCTGAAAATGCAGGTGTTCTGGCCCTGGTCTTCCTTCAGGATGTCGGCCTGCACCGTGCCACGCACGTTGGCCTGCACCCATTCACGGATCTTTTCCGTTTCGGTGTCGGTGGGGTCGCGCCCGTTGTCGGCCTTGAACCTGGCGATGTTCTGGTCGATGGCGGTGTTCATGAACATGGCCAGAATCGACGGTGCCGGGCCGTTGATCGTCATCGACACGCTGGTGGTCGGGTTGCACAGGTCAAACCCGTCGTAGAGCACCTTCATGTCATCCAGCGTGGCCACGGACACACCGGAGTTGCCGACCTTGCCGTAAATGTCAGGGCGGCGGTCGGGGTCGTTGCCGTAGAGGGTGACCGAGTCAAAGGCCGTCGACAGGCGCTTGGCCTCCATGCCGGATGACAGGAGCTTGAAGCGGCGGTTGGTGCGGAAGGGGTCGCCTTCGCCGGCGAACATGCGGGTGGGGTCTTCGTTCTCGCGCTTGAAGGCGAAGGTGCCTGCGGTGTAGGGGTAGCTGCCGGGTACGTTGTCGAGCATCAGCCACTTGAGGATTTCGCCGTGGTCTTCGTACTGGGGCAGGGCCACCTTGCGGATCGTGGTGCCTGACAGCGACTTGCTGGTCAGCGCGGTGCGGATTTCCTTGTCCCGGATCTTCACCACGTATTCGTCGCCCGCATAGGCTTTTTGCATCTCGGGCCATTGGGCCAGCAGCTTGGCGGCGGCCTTGTCCTGCGTTTCCTCGCGCTGCACGGCCAGGTCGATGGCGGCCTCGGCGGCGCGGGCCTTGCCGGGCTTGCCGACTTCCAGCATGGCGGCGGCGGCGCGCAACTGCTGGATCTCGCGGGCCAGGCGGGCCTGGGCGCGGGCCTTCTTCTTGTAGCCGCGCACCGTGTCGGTGATCTCTGCCAGGTAGCGGGTGCGCGCCGCGGGCACCACGGGGGTCTGGTTGGTGCTGTGACGCACAGCGACCAGGGGCAGGGTGCCGTCGGTCAGCTTCAGCCCCAGCCCGGCCAGGCGGGGTTTCAAGGCCTGGTACAGCGCGGTCACGCCGTCGTCATTGAAACGCGCGGCCATGGTGCCGAACACCGGCATCTGCTCGGTGGGCGTGGTCCAGGCTTCCTTGTTGCGCTGGACCTGCTTGGCCACGTCGCGCAGCGCGTCGGAGGCGCCCTTGCGGTCGAACTTGTTGATGGCAACGAACTCGGCGAAGTCGAGCATGTCGATTTTTTCCAGCTGGCTGGCGGCGCCAAATTCAGGCGTCATGACATACATCGGCACGTCCACATGCGGCACGATGGCCGCGTCGCCCTGGCCGATGCCGGAGGTTTCCACGATGATCAGGTCGAACCCCGCCGCCTTGCACGCCGCCACCACATCGGGCAGGGCCTTGCTGATTTCGCTGCCAAAGTCACGCGTGGCCAGGCTGCGCATGAAGACGCGCGCGCCCTGCTGCCAGGGGTTGATGGCGTTCATGCGGATGCGGTCCCCCAGCAACGCGCCGCCGCTCTTGCGGCGCGACGGGTCGATGGAGATGACCGCCACGCGCAAGCTGTCGTTCTGGTCCAGGCGCAGGCGCCGGATCAACTCATCGGTCAGGGATGACTTGCCCGCGCCACCCGTGCCGGTGATGCCCAGCACGGGCACCTGGCGGGTGGCCGCCGCCTGCTTGACGGCGTCCATGAGTGGGGCGTCGGCCTTTTCGTTTTCCAGGGCGGTCATGAGCTGGGCCAGTGCGCGCCAGGCCATCTCGCCATGCCCCTGAATCGCCTCCAGTGTCGTCGGCGCGTAAGGCGTGATGTCCTGGTCGCAGCGCATCACCATTTCGCCGATCATGCCGGCCAAGCCCATGCGCTGGCCGTCCTCGGGGCTGTAGATGCGGGTGACACCATAGGCCTGCAGCTCCCGGATTTCGGGCGGGACGATCACGCCGCCACCGCCGCCGAACACCTGGATGTGCGCGCCACCGCGGCTTTTCAGCAGGTCCACCATGTACTTGAAATACTCGACATGCCCGCCCTGGTAGGAGCTGATGGCAATGCCCTGCACGTCTTCCTGCAGTGCGGCCGTGACCACTTCATCGACCGAGCGGTTGTGACCCAGATGGATCACTTCGGCGCCCATGCCCTGCAGGATGCGGCGCATGATGTTGATGGCGGCGTCATGTCCGTCAAAGAGGCTGGCGGCGGTGACAAAACGCACCTTGTGCGTGGGGCGGTAGTTGGCAAGGGCCTTGAATTCGGCGGACAGGTCGGTCATTGCGGGGCTTTCGTCTCGGGTGTTATCGGGGTGAAATGGGCGGCCGTCGGCCTATTCGATCTTCAGGCCCTTGAGGGCCGGGTCGCTGGGCGGGTAGCGCAGGTCCAGTGCCTTCAGGGTGTCGCGCACCACGGTGGCGATCATCAGGTTGCGGTGGGTCTTGGAGTCCGAGGGCACCACGGTCCAGGGTGCCCAGGGGGTGCTGGTGGCGCCAAGCAAGACCTCGTAGGCCTTCTGGTACGCGTGCCACTGCTTGCGTGCATCGAGGTCCCCCATGCTGAACTTCCAGTGCTTGGCGGGGTCGTCCACGCGCTCCTGCAGGCGCTGGCGTTGTTCTTCAAAGCTGATGTGCAGCATGAATTTCAGGATCACGGTGCCGGTTTCACTCAGCAGGCGCTCGAAATCATTGATCTGTGCGAAGCGCTGGCGCGTCTGCTCTGGTGTGATCCAGCCGTTGACCACGGGCACCAGCACGTCTTCGTAGTGGCTGCGGTTGAAGAGCATCACCTCGCCTTCCGCAGGCATGTGTTGGTGAATCCGCCAGAGATAGTCGTGCGCACGCTCGGCTTGTGTGGGGGCCTTCCAGCCCACCGTATGCACACCCAGTGCGCTCATGCGGCCGAATACGCCGCGGATGGTGCCGTCCTTGCCCGAGGTGTCCGTGCCCTGCAACACCACGAGCAATTTGTAGCGGCGGTCCGCATAGAACAGATCCTGCAGGCTGTCGAGTTCCATCGCCAGCGCCTCGACGGCGTCTTTGCCTTCGGTCTTGTCGCCGTTGGAAAAAGGTTTGGCCGAGGCCTTGATTCCGCTGAGCGAAAACGGCTTTCCTTTCCCGTCCACAGGCGGTTGCCAAGGGGCCAGCAAGGCCTTGCTCGCGCCAGCAGTAGGGGGCATACAGCGTTCCTTTGGTGGATTGACGTTTACGTAAACGTCAATATTAACCGGTCGCCTGCGTCCTGTCACTGGTGCAGGCACGCGGTGTTTCACGCAGGGTGCAAGACGCCCGGTATCCGAGGGTTTTCCCGTGTGGCTTTGAATTATTTTGGAACCTCTCCATTCAAATTTTCATGCTTTTGACGGGCGTGGAATGGAAGGCCGGCACCTAGAATAAAAAAACCGTTAGCATGCGCCAACAGGAGCCTGTGGCTGCTGCAATTTGCCGTTGATTTTTTATAAAACTGGAGACACCTGATGACTCGTTTCGCAAAACTGACCGTCCTTTCTGCGCTCATGCTCTCTGCCGGATTGGCCATGGCTGCAGATGCCATCAAGATTGGCGTGGCGGGTCCTTTCACCGGCGGGTCCTCCTCCATGGGTGTCAGCATGCGTGATGGCGTGCGTCTGGCTGTGGAAGAAATCAACAAGACCGGCGGCGTGCTGGGACGCAAGCTGCAGATCGTCGAACGCGACGACGAGGCCAAGAACGAGCGTGGCGTGCAGATTGCCCAGGAGCTCATCAACAAGGAAAAAGTGACCGCCGCCGTGGGGTACATCAACACCGGCGTGGCCCTGGCTTCACAGCGCTTCTTCCAGGAAGCCAAGATCCCGGTCATGAACAACGTGGCCA
>ERZ1034365.221-NODE-221-length-32854-cov-4.590475_pt1 | contig 32854 bp, 33 predicted proteins | sample MGYA00520615_ERZ1034365 | MGnify/ENA primary metagenome ERZ1034365 (study PRJEB33736, sample SAMEA104284505) | Azolla filiculoides | biome: Urban; feature: Water surface; material: Ditch water | place: Netherlands | collected 2015-10-28 | depth 0-0.1 m ...
TCAAACCGAATGAATTGGTAACTATTGATGGTGATTTTGTCGTATTCCACGACAAGGACTCAGTTGGTTATGAAATACCGACTAAAGACCTGACAAGTCCATACTGGATTTCAGAGTGGGTGCGTCACATGGCTGAAAAGACATGGGTTACAAAAGAACATTTGTATGAATTTTCCATTGCCGTTCAATCTTTAAACAGGGCGGCACCATGAATTTTTACCTTGCAATCAAAGGCGCCAAAGAAATTGGGTTTGCCATTGTGGCCATGTCACTCACGTTGGCTGCTGTATTTGCCCCGCTGGCATTTACGCCCGGGCGAACCGGCAAGCTGTTCAGTGAATTTGCGTTGGCCTTGGCTGGGGCGGTGTTGGTCTCGGGCGTGGTTGCTTTAACGCTGTCGCCCATGATGAGTTCGCTGCTGTTGCGCCACAACCCCAACCCCAATCGGTTCGATCGGTTCATGGAGAAACTCCTGACCAATATGTCCAGCGGGTACGAGAGATTTCTCAGGACGGTGCTGACAAAAGCCCGCTGGGTCGTGGTTCTGATCATGGCCTCTTGTGGCGTGGGCATTGTGATTGTGTACCCCAGCATGAAACAAGAGTTGTCGCCCTTAGAAGACCGCGGCACCATTTTGGCGACGGTCAACGCACCTGACGGCTCCACACTAGACTACACCGACAAGTACGCAAAAGCCCTGGAAAAAATTGGCAGTACTTATCCAGAATTTGACCGCATCTTCGCCAACTTGGGCAACCCGACCGTGGCGCAAGGCAGCGTCATTTACCGAGCCGTTGATTGGGACCAACGCCAGCGAACCACCTTGGAAATTGCCCGTGAGTTGCAGGGGAAATTCAACGGCATTGCCGGCATCAACACCTTTCCCATCACCCCACCATCTTTGGGGCAAGGGTTCCGTGAGCGTCCCGTTAATTTTGTCATCCAAACCTCTGACAGCTACCAAAATTTGAACCTGGTAACGCGGCAAATGTTAGACGCAATTGCCAAAAACCCTGGCTTCATTTCGCCCGATGTCGACTTGCGACTCAATAAGCCAGAACTTCGAATTGATGTCGATCGTGTCAAAGCTGCCGAGCTTGGCATCAACGTGGATGTTGTTGCGCGCGCGGTTGAAACCATGTTGGGTGGACGTGTTGTGACGCGTTACAAACGTGATGCCGAGCAATACGATGTCATTGTTCAAACACAAAGCAGTGGCCGAAACTCGCCCGACGACATTGACAACATCTACGTCCGCGGGCGCAATGACGCGGTCATTCCGCTGTCTGCTTTGGTCAAAGTTCGTGAAAGCGTTTCACCCCGTGAGTTGAATCACTTTGGTCAACGTCGTTCAGTGTCGATCACGTCCAATTTGGCGCCTGACTATGCCTTGGGTGACGCCTTGAAGTTTTTGGACACCACCGCTGCTGGAATTTTGAAAACAGGTTACACCACAGAACTGAACGGCACCTCCAGAGAGTTTAGAAACTCTCAAGGCGCATTGGTCATTGTGTTTGTATTGGCCTTGTTCTTTATTTTCTTGGTCTTGGCGGCGCAGTTTGAAAGTTTTATTGATCCGTTTGTGATCATGCTGTCCGTGCCTCTGTCTATGTTTGGCGCGCTAATGACCTTAAAGCTGACGGGGGGCACGCTCAATGTCTACTCTCAAATTGGATTGATCACGCTGGTGGGTTTGATCACCAAGCACGGTATTTTGATCGTTGAATTTACCAACCAATTGCGAGAGCAGGGTGTCGATACGTTTGAGGCCATTGTGAAGGCCTCTGGCCAGCGTTTGCGTCCCATTTTGATGACCACGGGTGCCATGGTGTTGGGTGCTTTGCCCCTGGCCCTTGCCAAGGGCGCCGGCGCCGAAAGTCGCATTCAAATTGGCTGGGTCATTGTCGGCGGCATGAGTTTTGGTACCTTGCTCACCATTTTTGTGGTGCCTACGATGTACAGCCTGTTCGCACGTAAAACGGTGCCTGGCCCCAACAAACAGAATGTGGTGGACACGCCGTCAGAAGCCGTTCACAAGCACGTCTAAGTTAGAGCATCAAGACATCCACCCAATCGCCAATTTGCGCGGTTGATTGGGTGTGTGACAACACAATCAGACAATTGGCTTGAACCATGGAGCTCAAAACGCCAGAGCCTTGGTTGCCGGTGGTGATGACTTGCAATTCACCTTCTAAGTTGCGCGTGGCAATTCCTCTTTGATATTCGGTGCGTCCGGGTTTTTTGCGGAGCACCTCTTGTGTTTTTGCGCGCACCATGGGTCGTTGTGCATCAGTAACGCCCATCATTTGCAACAGTGCAGGTTTGACAAAGGCCAAGAAGGTGACCATGACGGCGACAGGGTTGCCAGGCAAACCAAACAGCACCGCAGAGCGATCGCCCTGCGTCAGTTTTCCCACCGCCATGGGGCGCCCGGGGCGCATGGCAATTTTCCAAAACACCACGTCGCCCAATTTTTTCATCATGGCTTTGGTGAAGTCCGCTTCACCCACGCTGACACCGCCACTGGTGATCACGGCATCGGCCACTTGCGCTGCTTGGGTAAAAGCTTGCTCTAAAAGAACAGGGTCATCCTGCACAACACCCATGTCGAGCATTTCGCATCCAAGCTTGTGCAGCAGGCCAAAAACCGTGTAACGGTTGCTGTCATACACAGCACCTTCGCGTGGCATTTCACCCAAACTGAGAATCTCATCGCCTGTGGAGAAATAAGCCACTTTCAAGCGCTTGAAAACTTTAACCTTGGGGAGCCCCAGGCTTGCGAGCAGTCCCATTGCGGCGGGTGTTATTTGGGTTCCTTTGGTCAGTGCGGCGCTGTTGAGCTTTAAGTCTTCACCGCATAGCCGGCGATTGTCACCTGCACGAAGCAAGCTAGCGGGTATGACCACGCTGTCTGCGGCGATTTTGCAAAGTTCCTGCGGCACCACAGTGTCCAGTCCCGCGGGCATGATGGCACCCGTCATGATTTTGACGCACTCATTTGACTTGACGCTGCCTTGCCAAGCTTTGCCCGCCAGCGCCGTTCCGACAACAGTCAGTGTCAGGGCTTCCTGGTTTTGAAGTTGCTCGCCCTTGAACGCATAACCGTCCATGGCCGAATTGTCGTGTGGTGGAACGTTAACTGGGCTGATGACATCAACCCCCACGACGCGGTTCAAGGCTTCAAAAATGGGCACGTCTTCCAAGGACGTGACGGGGGTTGCCAATTGGCTGAGAAAACTTAAAACGTCATGGACTGGCAAGGCTTGTGGGTCGTAGCCTTGCAAGTTTGCAGCAATCTCTGCCAGAGTTTTGGGTGGTGTCATGGGCTTGTTTCGAGGCGATGAAGTTCTTCAATGGTGTTGGCATTGAAAAACGCCCTGGGTTCTACGTCGGGTGTATCGAAGGGCACGACAACGCATGTGTGTTGTGCGGTCCATGCATCAATTTTTCGGCCCCCAGCTTGCATGAACTTCACCAAACTTTCTAACAGTGTGACACGCATCAAACAAAAAACAGGCTGAGGCCTGAGTCCGCCATCTTCTTCTCTAGCCGCGGCAACTGCGATGTCCGCATTGTTTTGAACCAAGCCGCTCAATAATTTTTCGACCAAGTTCAAGGGGAATAGTGGGCTGTCGCAAGGCACCGTGAGCATCAATTCTGTTTCACACCGCTCTAGGCCTGTGAGAAATCCAGCCAAGGGGCCGGCAAAACCATCGGTGCTGTCGGGCCAAACTTGTACTCCCAAGGATTCGTAAGCTGACAAGTTGCGGTTGGCAACAATCATCACCTCCGACAGAGGGCTTCCTTCTTGCATTTGAAGTCGCATCAATGCATGCAAAGTGAGAGGTGTGCCATTGAAGTTTTGAAGCCCTTTGTCTATGCCGCCCATGCGTGCGCCGCGGCCGCCTGCCAAAATTAATCCGGTGATGCTGTGTTCGTTCATGGGAAGGCAATTCAAAGTGAGAAGGGCGTTAGCCTCCGATGTAACTCATTTCAACTTTACGTTTGAGCGCGTGGCCAGGATCGGTGGCTTGGTCTGACTCAACCAAGACTTGCTGCCGCACTTCAGAATACCTTTCGGTTCGTTGCGACCAGATGGCTGCAATGGCGTGTGTCAGGGCTTCTGGCTCGGAATTGCTGCGGATCAAAGGTTTTAAATCATAGCCTTGGCTGGCAAAAAGGCACAAGTAAAGCTGACCCTCCGTAGTGAGACGGGCGCGATTGCAATCGCTGCAAAAGGCTTTGGTCACACTGCTGATGAAGCCAACTTCACCCAGGCTGGCATCGTGATGTCCATGCGCATCGAGATACCCCCAGCGTTCTGCTGTTTCGCCGGTTTGCGAAGGCGCCAACGGTGCCAAAGCCAATTCTGTTTGCAGCAATTGCAAAACGTCAGCGCTTGGCATGACCTCATTCATGCGCCAGCCATTGGTTGCGCCAACATCCATGTACTCAATGAAGCGCAAGGCGATGCCCTTGCCCCTGAAGTAGCGCGCCATGGGCAGTACTTCTTGCTCGTTGGTACCTTTTTTGACCACCATGTTGACTTTGATCGGACCCAGTCCGGCGGCTTGCGCTGCGGCAATGCCGTCCAGCACATCGCTGACCGGAAAATCGACATCGTTCATGCTTTTGAAAACTGCGTCGTCAAGACCGTCTAGGCTGACGGTGACGCGCTTCAATCCTGCATCTTTCAAACTTTGCGCTTTGCGGGCCAGCAAAGAACCATTGGTTGTCAGGGTGATGTCCAAGGCGTGTCCGGAAAGAGTTTGCAGGCCAGACAATTGATGAATCAAAACCTCGAGATTTTTGCGAAGCAGGGGCTCACCACCCGTGAGCCTGATTTTTTCGACCCCCAGTGCGATGAAGCTTTGTGCTGTTCTTGTAATTTCCTCAAAACTGAGCAGCGCGCTTTGTGGCAAGTAGACATAGTCACTGTTGAAAATTTCTTTCGGCATGCAGTAGCTACAGCGAAAGTTGCAACGATCGGTGACACTGATGCGCAGGTCACGCAAAGGCCTGTTCAACCCGTCTTTCAAGTTCGGGTCAGCCATGGCTGGGTCGGTGCTGGACAGCACCGGCACGCTCAAATTGCCCAGCGCTTGGCTGATGATGGGGATGACGCGTTCAGACACAGCGTGCGCCGTCGACTTCGATGCACACACCGCTGATGAAGGCACCTTCATCGCTGGCCAAGTACAGGGCCGCATTGGCCACATCCAGTGCGGTGGAGAAGCGTCCCAGTGGAATGGTGGCCATGAATTTGGCGCGTTTGGCTTCGTCAACAGGGCCGCCTGCAAATTCGGCGGACAAGCCCGTGTCTGGGTTGAAGACGGGGTTGATGCAATTCACGCGAATGTTGTCAGGCCCCAGTTCTGCTGCCAGTGACTTGCTCGTGGTGATGACGGCACCTTTGGAGCCGTTGTACCAAGTCAGGCCCGGGCGAGGGCGAATGCCGGCAGTCGATGCGATATTGATGAACGAGCCGCCCCCGTTTTTACGAAACTCTGGCACAGCATGAACAGTAGCCAAGTAAATGCTTTTCATGTTGACGGCATAGCATTTGTCGAATTCATCCTCGCTGACTTCCAGGGCGGGTCGGTTGCGGTGTGTCCAACCTGCGTTATTGATCATCACATCTAAGTGGCCCCAAAGTTTGACAGCTTCTTGTACCAAGGCTTTAACATCCTTCGAGCTGGTGACATCGGCGGCAAAGAAAGAGGCTGTGCCACCGGCCGCCTGGATGTCCTTGACCACTTTGGCACCCGCCATGGCGTTGATGTCATTGACCAATACTTTGGCGCCATTGGCGGCAAAGTGTTTGGCAATGCCTTCGCCAATGCCGCCGCCAGATCCGGTCACGATGACAACTTTTTGATTGATGTTCATTGGAAATCCTGATGTTCAAATGAGGGGTTAGCCGTGGTGAATGGCCACCGTTTTCAAGGTGGTGAAACCATACAGTGCTTCGAAACCTTTTTCGCGGCCGTGGCCAGAAGACTTCACGCCGCCAAAGGGTAATTCCACGCCGCCACCGGCGCCGTAGTTGTTGATGAAGACCTGACCACTGCGCAGTCGCTTGGCCATTCGGAATTGACGTCCACCATCGCGCGTCCAAACCCCCGCAACCAATCCGAAGGATGTGGCATTGGCCATCGCGATGGCCTGATCTTCGCCGTCAAAACACATGGCAGACAGCACAGGGCCAAACACTTCTTCTTGGGCCACGCGGTGGTTGACAGGCACATCACGCAGCAAGACAGGCGCTTGATAAAAACCAGATTCGGGTGCTTCGGAAACGACCTTGCCTTGCGCCACAATCGCAATGCCTGCGGCTGTGGCTTCTTCTAAAAAGCCTTCAACCCGTTGTTTTTGAGAAGCCCGTATCAGTGGGCCCAAATTCAAATCGGCAGCGGCAGGGCCCACACGCAGCTTGGAAAAAGCCTCACCCAGTCGAGCCAATAAAGACTCGTAAATGCTTTTCTCGATCAGCACGCGTGAACCGGCGCTGCAAGTTTGGCCAGAGTTTTGAACGATGGCATTGATGATGACGGGGATTGCAGCGTCCAAGTCTGCATCCGCAAAAATAATTTGGGGACTTTTGCCACCCAGCTCCAGCGTGACCGGGCAATGCCTTGCCGCCGCCGCTTGTTGAATGAGTGTGCCCACAGTGGGGCTGCCAGTGAAGCTGATGTGGTCAATGTCGGGATGCTTGGCCAAAGCGTCACCCACCTCGTGACCCAGGCCCGTCACAATGTTGATGGCACCCGGCGGAAAGCCCACTTCAGCCGCCAATTGCGCCACACGGATCAAACTCAAGCACGCATCTTCAGCAGGTTTGACGACGCAGACATTGCCTGCGGCCAACGCACCGCCCACACACCTGCCAAAAATCTGCATGGGGTAATTCCATGGCACCACATGGCCAGTGACGCCGTGGGGTTCGCGCCATGTCAAAACACTGTAGCCGTTTTGGTAGGGAATGGTCTCACCATGAAACTTGTCGCAAGCTCCGGCATAGAACTCAAAGTAGCGGGCCAGTGCGCGTGCATCGGCCATGGCTTGTTGCGTAGGCTTGCCGCAGTCGCGCTGTTCAAGTTTCATCAACTCGTCTGCATGTTCTGTGACTTTGCGAGACAAAGCCATGAGCAATCGGCCGCGTTCTGCAGCGTTCAATTTGGACCATGGCCCATTGAAACATTCCCGCGAAGACTTTACGGCTGCATCAATGTCTTGGGCATTGCTGCGCTGAATGTGGTCAAAGGTTTGGCCATCTGATGGGTCAATCACTGGCAAGGTTTGCCCACTTTGACTGGCCACCGATTGGTTGTGGATGAAATTGAGTTGCATGGTGCTATTTTGCGCGTAAAAAAGCCCGCGATGAAGACCATGCACGGGCTTTGTGTCACTTGCGTGGCGGACCCTCAGGCGGTCGCCACCCAGGATGGCGGATTAGCTGTGAAACTTCATCACCAGCGGCACAATGAGCAGCGCCACAATGTTGATGATTTTGATCAATGGGTTGATGGCTGGGCCCGCCGTGTCCTTGTAGGGATCGCCCACGGTATCGCCTGTGACAGCGGCCTTGTGCGCTTCAGAGCCCTTACCGCCGTGATGTCCGTCTTCGATGTATTTCTTGGCATTGTCCCAAGCACCGCCGCCGGTACACATGGAAATGGCCACAAACAGTCCGGTGACGATGGTTCCCATCAACAAACCGCCCAGGGCTTTGGGGCCAAGCAGCAGGCCCACCACGATGGGGGCGACCACTGGCAACAAGCTAGGGATGACCATTTCTTTGATGGCGGCCGTGGTCAGCATGTCTACAGCGCGGCCGTATTCTGGCTTGGCAGTGCCTTCCATGATGCCCTTGATTTCACTGAACTGGCGGCGAACTTCCACCACCACGGCACCGGCAGCCCGACCCACGGCTTCCATGGCCATGGCGCCAAACAAATAGGGAATGAGGCCACCAATGAACAAGCCCACAATGACCAGAGGGTCTGACAAGTCAAAGGTGATGGCTTTGCCGTAGGTTTCCAGCTTGTGGGTGTAGTCGGCAAACAAAACCAAAGATGCCAAACCGGCAGAGCCAATGGCGTAGCCTTTTGTCACGGCTTTGGTGGTGTTGCCCACGGCGTCCAATGGATCGGTGATGTCACGCACGCTGCTGGGCAGCTCGGCCATTTCAGCAATGCCACCTGCGTTGTCAGTGATGGGGCCATAAGCATCCAAGGCCACCACGATGCCGGCCATGGAGAGCATCGACATGGCGGCCACAGCAATGCCGTACAAACCAGCCAAGCCATAAGACACCACAATGGCAATGCACACAAAAATCACAGGCCATGCGGTTGAGCGCATCGACACCCCCAAGCCGGCAATGATGTTGGTGCCGTGCCCCGTTGTGGATGCCTGGGCAATGTGCTGTACCGGACTGTATTGCGTACCGGTGTAGAACTCCGTGATCCACACCAAGGCTGCGGTCAAGACCAAGCCCACAGCACATGCACCAAACAACTTCATTTGGCTACCGCTGGCCGCAATGGCGTTGTCCGGCATGATCCACATCGTGACAAAGTAGAAGGCAATCAAAGACAAAATGCCCGCAATGGCCAAGCCTTTGTAAAGCGCGGGCATGACGTTGGTCATGCCTGGTGATGCTTTGACAAAAAAGCAGCCAATGATGGAAGCCACAATAGACACGGCGCCTAAGGCCAGGGGGTACATCACGGCATTGCCTGGCGCGCCAGCCACCAACAATGAGCCCAACACCATGGTGGCAATGAGCGTGACGGCATAGGTTTCAAACAAGTCGGCGGCCATGCCTGCACAGTCTCCCACGTTGTCGCCCACGTTGTCTGCAATCACGGCTGGGTTGCGGGGGTCGTCTTCTGGAATACCAGCTTCCACTTTGCCGACCAAGTCGGCACCCACGTCAGCACCTTTGGTAAAGATGCCGCCGCCTAATCGGGCGAAGATAGAAATGAGAGAGGAGCCAAAGGCAAAGCCAATGAGTGGATTGAGAACGACGGACAGTTTCACGTTGGGTGTGAGGTTGCCGTTGCCTGCTAAGAACCAATAAAAGCCTGTGACCCCCAAAAGACCCAAGCCCACCACCAGCATGCCGGTGATGGCGCCGCCGCGAAAAGCAACATCGAGGGCGGGGCCAATGCCTTTGGTGGCGGCTTGCGCAGTCCGCACATTGGCGCGAACAGAGACGTTCATACCAATGAAGCCGCAAGCGCCCGATAACACCGCGCCAATGACGAAGCCTATGGCCGTGGTCATGTCTAAAAAGACGGCCATCAAAATGGCCAAAACCACGCCCACAATGGCAATGGTTTTGTATTGTCTGGCGAGGTAAGCGGCCGCGCCGGCCTGAATGGCGGCTGCAATTTCTTGCATTCGCTCGTTGCCAGGGTCTTGCGCGAGAATCCATCCGCGAGCCCAAACGCCATAAATTACGGCGATCAGTCCGCAAACGAGCGCCAAAATCAACGCTGAATTGCCTGTCATATGTCAATCTCCTTGAGTGTTGTCGCTGAACGGAGGTGCAACGCTTGGGGAAACACCTCCAGGCGTTGCTTCCTCGACCCCTTCAAGGACTCGATTGGCCAACGAACTCATTAAAAGAGCATTGTTTTGAAGAAGCAAGCCCTGTGAAAGTAAAATCGGGGTTAATCCTTACCTTCACAGATTTACATCAACTCTTGAGACTTTTGAAAATATGTCCTTAGACAACGTTACCCCCGGCAGCAAAGTTCCTGAACAATTCAACGTGATCATCGAAATCCCGATGAATGCCGATCCCGTGAAGTACGAAGTGGACAAAGCCACTGGCGCCATTTTTGTGGACCGTTTCATGAGCACGGCCATGCATTACCCCACCAATTACGGCTATGTGCCTAAAACCATCAGTGGTGATGGCGACCCCGTTGATGTATTGGTGATCACACCTGTGCCCTTGATTCCTGGTGTCGTGGTGCCTTGCCGTGCCATTGGTATTTTGAAAATGGAAGATGAAGCCGGCGAAGACGGTAAAGTGTTGGCCGTGCCTACCGACAAAATCCTGTCGATCTACACGCAATGGCAAAAGCCAGAAGATTTGAATCCTCTGCGTCTGAAAACCATCGCTCACTTTTTTGAACACTACAAAGATTTGGAAGTGGGCAAGTGGGTCAAGATTTTGGGTTGGGAAGGCCCAGAATCAGCCAAGAAAGAAATCTTGGACGGCATTGCCAATTACCAAAAGGCCAACGCTTAAAGTCAATGGCATCGCCCTGAGCCCATTTGGGGTTCAAGGCTTTTAGATCATGCTTTTTTCAAGGGCGATCTGGCCTCCAGGTTTTCCAAATAGGCCGCTACCCCGCGGCCTTCTTTTTCTAAATACCGTTCCACGGCATCCGCAAAATCTGGGTGTGCAAGCCAATGAGCGCTGCTTGCCTTAACCGGTAACAGTGCGCGGGCCATTTTGTGTTCGCCTTGGGCGCCGCCCTCAAACCGTGTCAAGCCATGCGCAATGCACCAGGCTATGGGTTGGTAGTAACAAGCTTCAAAGTGCAGACAGTCCACCCGCTCTAGCGCGCCCCAATACCTGCCGTACGCCACTTGGCCTTCAATGGAAATCAGGCTGCAGGCCATTCGTTGCCCCTCATTTTCTGCAACGAACAGCACCCAGTGATTGGGCATGGTGTCTTGCATGCGCTGAAAAAAGTCACGGCTGAGGTAGGGCGCGTTGCCATGCTCAAAATAAGTTTGGGCGTAGCATTTGTAAAAAAAATCCCAGTCGGTGGTTTGAATGTCTGTGCCGCACAGCGTTTGAAACGTAACGCCAGCCTCGCTCACTTTGCGCCGCTCTTGGCGTATTTTTTTGCGTTTTTCTTGACTCAGGCTGCCTAGGAATTGCTCGAAATCTGCATAGAGGGCGTTGTGCCAATGAAACTGCACTGTGTGGCGAGACAGCCATCCTGCCGACGCCGTCGCTTGTTGGTCGTCTTCCGATACAAACAAAAGGTGGACAGAAGACCAGTCGTCTTGTTGGGCCATGGCCTCGATGGCGTTGATCAACGCTGTTTTGCTGGCAGGGGAGTCAGCCAATAATCGAGATCCAGGCACGGGCGTGAAGGGCACTGCGCCAACGGCTTTGGGGTAGTAGCTCAGTCCATGTCGCTGGTAGGCATCCGCCCAGGCCCAATCAAACACATACTCACCGTACGAATGCGGTTTGACATACAAGACAACGGCCGCCACCAAGTCTGCGGGACCTGGGTTGCCGGCTTGGTGCAAGGTGAGCACCCGGGGCGTCCAGCCGGTTGCTGAACACGCCGAGCCACTGTCCTCCATTGCGCACAAGTAGGCGTGACGCATGAATGGGGTGGGCTCGGATTGTCTGGCCAGCAAAGAATCCCAGTCTTGCGCTGAGATTTTTCGCATGGAATCCTGCACTGCAATGACATAATTGTTGGAACTGAATTCCTGCACCTGTATGACCCTTCAACTTTGTATCGCCCAACTCAACTTCGTCGTGGGTGACATGGCGGGCAATGCCCGCAAAATCATCGATGCGGCCCATCAAGCTTACGCGCAAGGCGCACGTGTCTTGGTCACGCCCGAGTTGGCCATCTGTGGTTATGCCGCCGAAGACTTGTTGTTACGACCCGCCTTCATCGACGCCTGTGATGATGCCCTGAAAACAGTGGCCCGTGAGTTGGCTGGGTTAAAAGGCATGCATGTGGTGCTGGGACACCCTCAGGGCGGCGGTATCCAAAGCAAAAGCGTTGCCATCACGCAGCGCTTTAACCGTGCCAGCGTCTTGTCCGAAGGCCGAGTCGTTGCCACCTATGCCAAGCAAGAACTTCCCAATTACCAAGTGTTTGACGAGCGTCGGTACTTCACACCTGGCCACGAATCCTGTGTGTTTGAGGTGGCGGGTGTTCAATTGGGCTTGCTGATTTGTGAAGATGCTTGGTTTGCAGCACCTGCTCAAAAGGCACGTGAAGCGGGGGCACAGGTCCTTCTGGTGTTGAACGCATCGCCATTTCATGTGGGCAAAGGCTTAGAACGCGAGGTTCAAATGAGCCAGCGGGTCAAAGATTGTCAATTGCCCCTTGTTTATGCACATCTAGTTGGCGGACAAGATGAGGTAATTTTTGAAGGTCGATCTTTTGCAGTCAATGCCGATTCAGAAGTAGTGGCCAGGGCGCCCGCGTTTAAGGAATGTCTGCAATACATTGACCTCAAGCTCTCAGCTGAAACAGGTGGCGTGGCTTTGAAAGGCCGAGAGATCGTGCCTGAAAGCTCTTGGGAAGAGGACCTTTGGCACGCATTGGTCTTGGGCATTCGCGACTACCTGGGCAAAAACGGCTTTCCTGGCGCCATTTTGGGCTTGTCCGGTGGCATTGACTCTGCGTTGGTTCTGGCGTTGGCAGTCGATGCCATTGGTGCAGACAAAATTCACGCAGTCATGATGCCATCACCCTATACCGCCGACATCAGCTGGCTTGATTCCCGTGAGATGGTCAAACGATTGAGTGTGCGATACGACGAAATCTCCATCGCTCCCTTGTTTGAAACGTTCAAAGCAGCGTTGGCAGATCAATTCAAAGGCTTACCCGAAGACACCACAGAAGAAAACATTCAAGCACGTGCGCGCGGTACTTTGCTGATGGCCTTGTCCAACAAAACCGGTGCCATTGTGCTCACCACAGGCAACAAGAGCGAAATGGCCACGGGTTATTGCACTTTGTATGGCGACATGGCGGGTGGCTTTGCGGTTATCAAAGACGTGGTCAAAACACAAGTTTTTCGCCTGGCTGCATGGCGCAACCAAAACGACCCCTATGGCACCGGAACGGCGCCCATCCCCGAGCGCATCATCACCCGACCGCCCAGCGCTGAATTGCGAGCCGATCAAAAAGACCAAGACAGCTTGCCACCCTATGAGGTGTTGGACGCCATTGTTCAACGGTACATGGAAAATGATGAAGGCATTGCAGCCCTGGTGGCCGACGGTTTTGACCCGGCCGATGTCGAGAAGGTCACGCGCTTGATCAAGTTGAATGAATACAAACGCCGCCAATCACCCGTCGGAATTCGTGTCACTCACCGCAGTTTTGGCAAAGATTGGCGTTATCCTATAACCAATCGATTCCGAGCCTAATTTTTCAGTCTGGACTTATTTCATGAAACAAATCACAGCCATCATCAAACCTTTCAAATTGGAAGAAGTGCGCGAAGGCCTCGCCGAGTGCGGCGTGACGGGCTTGACTGTGACCGAAGTCAAAGGATTTGGACGTCAAAAAGGACACACCGAACTGTATCGAGGTGCAGAGTACGTTGTCGATTTTTTGCCCAAGGTCAAAGTCGAAGTGGCCGTCAAAGATGAAGACGTCGAGCGCTGCGTGGACGCCATTGTGAAGGCTGCCAGAACAGGAAAAATTGGCGATGGCAAAATTTTCATCACGTCCGTAGAACGTGTTATCCGCATCCGTACCGGGGAAGTGGACGACGACGCAGTTTAAATGGCGTTGCCTTGAAACACGCTTGACAAACCTGCGGCCTCAATCAAATTGGGCAGCAGTTGTGAGGCTTGCGAATGAGTTTGTATCAAATCCATTTGCCATTTGCCCATGAACTCATGCGCGACCACCGACTGTAAAAACGACAGCATGGGGTCGTAGTAGCCATTGAGATTGAGCAAGCCGATGGGTTTGTCGTGGTAGCCCAGCTGGCGCCAAGTCCAAACCTCATAAAACTCTTCGAAAGTGCCAATGCCGCCTGGTAAGGCCAAGAAGGCATCTGCTCGCTCGGCCATCATTTGCTTGCGCTCGTGCATTGTCTCAACAATGTGCAACTCGGTGCACTCTGTGTGAGCCCACTCTTTTTCTACCAATGCTCGGGGAATGACGCCTACGACCCGGCCCCCTGCGGCCATCGTTGCGTTTGCCACAATGCCCATCAGTCCATTGCGACCCCCGCCATAAATCAGCTGACCGCCGTGCTGACCAATCCAGTTTCCCACTTGTTCCGCCACAGCAGCAAAGGCGGGCAAGTCACCTGGCTTGGAGCCACAGTAAACACACAGTGAAAACGCAGGTTCAGCCATGCAACAGCTTCCAAATGGCCGCGGACCAAATGCCCACGCAAAGCAGCAAACTGAGAAGCACCGCGGCGCTGCCCATGTCCTTTGCCCGCTTGGACAGTTCATGCCATTCTGGGCCAATTCGATCGATGGCGGTTTCAATGCCTGTGTTCAAGAGTTCAACCACCATGACGAACACCACGGCGCCGCAGAGCAAAGCCACTTCAACCCAAGTTTGACCTAGCCAAAAAGCCAAGGGCAGGAGAATGCAAGCCAAGATGGCTTCTTGCCTAAACGCAGTTTCACCCCAGCCAGCTTTGAGGCCTTCGATGGAGTAGCCTGCGGCATGAAGGATGCGCGATAGGCCTTTGCGAGCTTTTTGAGGGTTGACGTTTTGGCTGTGCATGCGCGGTTTAGGGTTGCGTTGACGGAGTGGGCGATTTGGACACGTCTACCAACTGTGTCCCTGCCCAGACATCGTGCCAATATTGTCCACGAGTTTGAAAGCGGCTGAGTAAAGCCCAGACCACAACCCAACCAAGGACCAAAACGGCTACCTCTGCTGCCGGTAACTGGAACGGCGCCGTGACGAGCATGGGGGGCAGCAGCCACACCCAACTCAACACATAACGCAACAAGGCACGAGGCTGAGAAACGGGGGCACCTGCTTTGTCAAGCAATTGAATGTGCCAAGTCTTCATGGCCAGCGTTTGACCTTTGGACCAAAACCAGGTGAAGTAAATGGCAAAGACCAAAAATAAGAAAGCCTGCAAGCCGTGCCGATTGTGCAGAGCGTGTTTGGTTTGGCTGAGTGTGCCAAAAAGATACGCTGCGATGAAAACCACACCAAACAGCAACATGCCCTCGTAAAACCAGCATGCCATTCTGCGACCCAAGGAGGGCGTCAACCAATCGCTCACTTCAGGTGCCTTCCGGAATCACAACGGTGGTGGGCAGCAGTGTTTTTTTGTCAATCACGGTACCAGAAGTCGTTTTGCCCGATTCAGTGGCGGGTGTTGACTTTCCAGGTAAACGAATGACTTTGTCTGGGGGCGGTGCTTTGGATGCGGTAGCAGCCCCTTGAATGCCCGTTTTTTGCTGCGCAGCTAACTTTTTCTTCTCGTCATTGCTCAGTGCTTGATAAGCTTCCCATTGTGATTTTTTCTCGTCTGCCCCAATGCTTTTGGTCTCGTTGAATGTGAGGCGAGCTTGTGCACGCTGTTGTGGGCTGAGTGCGGCCCAATTGGCCATTCGCTCATGCAATGTGCTTTGTTCTTTGGGGCTTAACTTTTCAAAGTTGTTAGAGATGGCCAGCCACTTGTTTCTTTGTGCCTCATTGATTTGAGACCAGTGGGGTGCCAAAGGTGCCAATGCCTTTTTTTGATAAGGCGTCAGTCGCTTCCACGCTGCATCCATTTGTACTCTTGCGGCAAGAGGCGCATGGGTGGGGGCTTGTGCACATGCGCTACCGGCCGCGAAGCAAAGCAGGCCAGTGATCAGGACAAGAAAAATGCGCACAGGTCTCAATCCGACACCTTGGTTTGAAGCGGGTTAGATTTCAAAAACATCAAGAATCCGGGGTCTGTATAGGCGTCTGGGGGCAGGTCATCGATGAGCAATTCGCCATCCACTGACGCAATTTCATTGATGCGAAGCTCGTTTTGAAAAATGTGAATAGTGGCCAAGCCCAATACCAAGACAATGAGTGGCAGGGCCGAAGCCAGTCTGCTCCAAAGATTCAAACCTTCGTCGGAGGGGCCGCCGGCATGGCCTGCCGCCAATACCAACTGGGGCACAGTGAGGCTGACCGTTTCACGTTTTCGCTGGTGCAGCGCCTGCATGCGCGCGGCGCGAAGGCGCTCTGAGATGTCATGCGGCAAGTCCATGGCGTGCTCATTCAGGCGGCGAGCTAGCGCCTGACCCACCCGGTCAACGCTTGTCATGTTGAGATTGGCTTGCGTTTTCATGTGTTAAATCCTTTGGCGCGAAGTGCTTTGCTTAGCGCCTGAACAGCCCGAGAACAGTGCGTTTTGACACTGCCTTCCGTGCAGCCCATGGCTGTCGCCGTTTCGGAAAGGTTCATCTCTTCCCAATAACGCAGCAGGAAGGCTTCACGTTGACGCGGCGGTAATTCTTGTATTTCTGCCTCAATTTGGTGAAAAACCTGTTTTCGATGGGTTTGGTCTTCAGTGCTTTCGCCCAAGCCGGGGTCACCCAGACCGCCCAGGTTTTCAAAAAAATCGAAATCTTCGCCATCTGCATCTGTGCCAAAGTCGCTCATGTTGGAAAACAAGGCGTTTCGGGTTTTTTGGCGACGGAACCAGTCCAGGGTGGTATTGGACAAAATTCGTTGAAAGAGCATGGGCAATTCGGCGGCAGGCTTGTCGCCGTAGTGCGTGGCCAGCTTGATCATGCTGTCTTGCAGGATGTCGAGCGCCGACTCCTCATTGCGAACGTGGTAAAGCGTGCGCTTGAAGGCACGTTTTTCGGTGTTCTTGAGGAAATCTGAGAGTTCTTGTTCTGTGGCCAATGTGATGCACCAAATGCGGCACCCGTTCAGGGCGAGGGAGATTATGGCATTCTGGGCACTATAATGCCGGGTTGCAATTGAAAAAACGCAAACGGATCACCATCCGGCCAAAGTGCTTACATGTGCAGGCTCATGTTGGTGGTCTTAAGTTCTGATGCGACTTCACAAGAGTCCCGCAAAAGAGCACCCAAGGTTTTTCGTTAGAGAAATTCACAAAGGTTGAATATGGAAATCTCCAAAGCTGAAATGGCCAATGCGGCCAACGTTGCTGCTACCGCAGCCGCCAGTGCTTCCGCAACAGATTTGCGTGGCGCTGAAATTCTCGTCAAGTCTCTCCAAGCAGAAAACGTCAAGTACATCTGGGGATATCCAGGTGGTGCTGTCTTGCACATCTACGACGCTTTCTTCAAACAAGACACCATTCAGCACGTACTGGTTCGCCATGAGCAAGCTGCGGTTCACGCGGCCGATGGCTATGCACGCGCCACAGGTGACGTCGGTGTGGCCTTGGTCACTTCTGGCCCTGGACTGACCAATGCGGTGACAGGAATTGCAACCGCCTACATGGACAGCATTCCCATGGTGATCATCAGTGGCCAAGTGCCCACTGCAGCCATTGGTCTTGATGCTTTCCAAGAGTGCGACACTGTGGGCATTACGCGACCCATCGTTAAACACAACTTTTTGGTCAAAGATGCCCGCGATATGGCTGAGATCATGAAGAAGGCATTCCACATTGCGCGCAGCGGCCGTCCTGGCCCTGTGGTGGTGGACATCCCCAAAGACGTGTCATTCAACAAGGTGCCCTACAACGGCTACCCAGAATCAGTTGAAATGCGCTCTTACAACCCTGTGCGCAAAGGCCACAGCGGACAAATTCGCAAAGCGCTTCAGCTGCTGATGGCGGCCAAGCGTCCTTACATTTACACCGGCGGTGGCGTGTTGCTCAGCAATGCCTCGGCAGAATTGCGCCAACTGGTGGAAATGTTGGGTTACCCCGTTACCAACACCCTCATGGGATTGGGCGCATTCCCCGCCACCAACCCCAAATTTTTGGGCATGTTGGGCATGCACGGCACCTGGGAAGCCAACAACGCCATGCAACACTGCGACGTGTTGTTGGCCGTAGGCGCACGTTTTGACGACCGCGTCATTGGCAACCCCAAACACTTTGCGCAAAACGAGCGCAAGATCATTCACATCGACATCGATCCTTCCAGCATTTCCAAGCGCGTGAAGGTCGACGTGCCTATTGTGGGCGACGTCAAAGATGTGTTGACTGAACTCATCGCCATGATCAAAGAGTCGGGTTTGAAGCCTGACAACAATGCTTTGGGTGCCTGGTGGTCCACCATTGACGGCTGGCGCCAACGCAACTGCATGAAGTACGACAGCGAGAACACGCAAGTCATCAAGCCCCAAAAAGTCATTGAGACTTTGTACGGCATGACCAAAGACGCCGATGCGTACATCACGTCCGACGTGGGCCAGCACCAAATGTGGGCCGCGCAGTACTACAAGTTTGACGAGCCACGTCGCTGGATCAACTCCGGTGGCTTGGGCACCATGGGCGTGGGCATTCCTTACGCCATGGGCATCAAGTTGGCCAAACCAGAATCTGAAGTGTTTTGCGTCACGGGCGAAGGCTCAGTGCAGATGTGCATTCAAGAACTTTCTACCTGCTTGCAATACAACACGCCCATCAAAATTTTGTCCTTGAACAACCGCTATTTGGGCATGGTTCGTCAGTGGCAACAAATTGAATATTCAGGCCGCTACAGCCACAGCTACATGGATGCGTTGCCCAACTTTGTCAAGTTGGCCGAAGCTTATGGTCACGTGGGCATGCTCATTGAGCGCCCCGAAGACGTCGAGCCTGCATTGCGTGAAGCGCGCAAGCTCAAAGATCGCACGGTGTTCATGGACTTCCGCACTGACCCCACAGAAAACGTGTTCCCCATGGTTCAAGCAGGCAAGGGCATTACTGAAATGTTGCTCAGCCCCGAAGACCTTTAAGCACTTATTGAATTAACTTTAGAAGAATCTATTGACCGCCAAGCCTGCACATTACCGTGTGCGGGGGAGGGCGGCGAAAAGAGGAATCGCACATGAAACACATCATCGCAGTCTTACTTGAAAACGAACCCGGCGCATTGTCTCGGGTGGTGGGCTTGTTCTCCGCACGTGGCTACAACATTGAGTCTCTCAGTGTCGCGCCCACCGAGGACCCCAGCTAGTCGCGCATGACCATCCAAACGGCTGGTTCTGACGACGTGATTGAACAAATTACCAAGCACCTGAACCGCCTCATTGAAGTGGTCAAAGTGGTTGACTTAACTGAAGGTGCCTACACCGAGCGCGAACTCATGCTGGTCAAAGTGCGCGCCGTGGGCAAAGAACGTGAGGAGATGAAGCGCATGGCCGATATCTTCCGGGGTCGCGTGATTGACGTCACCGACAAAAGCTACACCGTGGAACTGACGGGTGACCAATCCAAAAACGATGCGTTTTTGGAAGCCATCGACCGCAGCGCCATTCTTGAAACAGTCCGTACCGGTGCTTGTGGCATTGGCCGGGGTGAGCGCATTTTGCGCGTCTAACTCAGCGCGTATTTCCGCGTTTGACTCATTTACTTTTTGAACGATTTTTGAAGGAGAGAACCCATGAAAGTGTTTTACGACAAAGACTGTGACCTCAGCGTCATCAAAGGCAAAACAGTGGCCATCATTGGCTATGGCTCACAAGGCCACGCACACGCACAAAACTTGAACGACAGTGGCGTGAAAGTGGTTGTGGGTTTGCGCAAAAACGGCGCGAGCTGGCCCAAAGTTGAAAAAGCTGGCCTCACCGTCATGGAAGTTGCTGATGCAGTGAAAGCTGCCGACGTGGTCATGATTTTGTTGCCCGACGAACAAATCGCCGACGTGTACCGCAATGATGTTGAACCCAACATCAAAAAAGGTGCGTCTTTGGCTTTTGCGCACGGCTTCAACGTTCACTACAACCAAGTGGTGCCACGTGAAGACCTCGACGTTTGGATGGTGGCGCCTAAGGCCCCCGGCCATACAGTTCGCAACACTTACACACAAGGCGGCGGCGTGCCCCACCTCGTGGCAGTGCACCAAGACAAGAGTGGTAAAGCCATTGCTTTGGCACTGAGCTACGCCATGGCCAACGGTGGCGGCAAAGCCGGCATCATTGAAACCAACTTCAAAGAAGAAACAGAAACCGACTTGTTCGGTGAACAAGCTGTTTTGTGCGGCGGTGCCGTCGAACTCATCAAGATGGGTTACGAAACTTTGGTCGAAGCTGGCTACGCCCCCGAAATGGCTTACTTCGAGTGCTTGCACGAGTTGAAGCTCATTGTTGACCTGATCTATGAAGGCGGCATCGGCAACATGAACTACTCCATCTCTAACAACGCAGAGTATGGCGAGTACGTGACAGGCCCCGAAGTGATCAACGAGCAGTCACGCGAAGCCATGCGCAACGCGTTGAAGCGCATTCAAACCGGTGAGTACGCCAAGATGTTCATCTTGGAAGGCCGCACCAACTACCCAAGCATGACCGCACGTCGTCGCTTGACTGCCGAGCACTCCATTGAAGTTGTAGGTGCACAATTGCGCTCTATGATGCCTTGGATTGCTAAAAACAAATTGGTCGACAAATCACGCAATTGATTTTGTTTGCCACCTAACTAGAGAGAACTGTCGCATGCACGATGGCTTAGAAACTTCTGACGACGCCGAGTCTGGTGGTCAGGTGCGTAAACCCCGCAAGGGCATTTACGTGCTACCCAACCTGTTCACGTTGGCAGCCCTGTTCGGTGGCTTTTATGCCATCGTGATGGCCATGAATGGCCGCTTTGACATGGCCGCTATTGGAGTCTTTTGCGCCATGGTGCTCGACAGCCTAGATGGCCGGGTGGCGCGCATGACCAACACGCAAAGTGCCTTTGGAGAGCAGATGGACTCCTTGTCCGACATGGTCTCCTTTGGCGCTGCGCCTGCCCTTATCGCCTATGAATGGTCCTTGAAGGGCTTGGGGCGTTGGGGTTGGATTGCCGCTTTCGTTTATTGCGCTTGCGCTGCTTTGCGCTTGGCGCGTTTTAATGTCAACACGGCGGTGGTTGATAAGAGATTTTTTCAGGGCTTGCCTTCACCGGCAGCTGCAGCCCTTGTGATGGGATTTATTGCCATCATGTCCGATGCAGAAGTGGCCCCAGCCAGCATGGCATGGCCCATGTTTGTGGTGGCCTTGTTTTCAGGCCTCACCATGGTCACCAATGTGCCGTTTTACAGTTTCAAAGACGTCAGCATGAAGCAAAGCGTGCCCTTTGCGGTCATTGTGCTCATTGCCTTGGGTATTGCTGCCGTCAACATTCACCCGCCCATGGTGTTGTTTGGCTTGTTCGTTTTGTATGGCCTCAGCGGCTATGCGCTTTACGGCTGGCGCCGTTTTAAGGGTGAACAAACCAGTGTCATCAGTACATCTACAGAAGATCCTGATGAGCGGGGTTTACACCAGTAAACAGTTTTTAAAAACTTGTGATACATTCTTTCCATGAAATTGAATTTGCTAGCTCTACTGCTGACGCCCCCCGGGCGGGATATGTAGCGCACGCTGTTCTATTTCCCAACAAGCCCGTATGCCAACAGCAACGGGCTTTTTTGTTTTTGAAGTTTGCTTTTTGAATTTTTATACCAGGAGTGAAACATGGCCGATAAATTGATTATTTTTGACACGACATTGCGCGACGGGGAGCAATCTCCCGGTGCCTCCATGACCCGTGACGAAAAGCTGCGCATTGCGCGTCAATTGGAGCGATTGCGTGTTGACGTGATCGAGGCCGGTTTTGCCGCCAGCTCCAACGGTGACTTTGAAGCAGTGCAGGCCATTGCCAATGCCATCAAAGATTCCACCATCTGCTCCTTGTCCCGCGCCAACGACCGAGACATTTCCAGAGCCGCGGAGGCATTGAAAGGTGCCAACAATGGCCGCATTCACACCTTCATTGCCACCTCGCCGTTGCACATGGAAAAGAAGCTCCGCATGACACCCGATCAGGTGTTGGAGCAAGCCAAACAATCCGTTCGATTTGCACGAAATTTGGTGGCCGACGTGGAGTTCAGTCCTGAAGACGGCTACCGCAGTGACATGGACTTTTTGTGCCAGGTGCTCGAAGCCGTCATTGCCGAAGGTGCCACGACCATCAATGTCCCAGACACCGTGGGTTATGCAGTGCCCGAGTTATATGGGCAGTTCATCAAAACCTTGCGTGAACGTATTCCCAACTCAGACAAAGCGATCTGGTCTGTGCACTGCCACAACGACTTGGGCATGGCGGTGGCCAACAGCTTGGCGGGTGTGAAGCTGGGTGGCGCTCGTCAAGTGGAGTGCACCATCAACGGTTTGGGCGAACGCGCAGGCAATTGTTCGTTGGAAGAAATTGTCATGGCGGTTAAAACGCGCAAAGACTATTTCGGCTTAGAAATGAACATCGATCCGATTCACATCGTGGCAGCCAGTCGCATGGTCAGCCAAACCACGGGCTTTGTGGTCCAGCCCAACAAGGCTGTGGTGGGTGCCAATGCTTTTGCCCACGCCTCAGGCATTCACCAAGACGGTGTTTTGAAAGCCCGTGACACTTACGAGATCATGCGCGCCGAAGATGTGGGATGGTCTGCCAACAAAATTGTGTTGGGTAAATTGAGTGGTCGCAACGCTTTCAAGCAACGCTTGCAGGAATTGGGTGTGGTGCTTGAGAGCGAATCCGAATTGAACGCGGCATTCACACGTTTCAAAGAGTTGGCCGATCGCAAAAGCGAGATTTTTGATGAAGACATCTTGGCCTTGGTCAGCGAAGAAAGCGTGACGCAAGACAAGGAGCAATACGCATTTGTCTCATTGGCGCAACACAGCGAAACAGGTGAGCGTCCTCAAGCCAGCATTGTTTTTACCGTGGAAGGCAAGGAGGTTCACGGCAAATCAGACGGCAACGGCCCAGTCGATGCTTCTTTGAAAGCCATCGAATCGATCGTTGAAAGTGGTGCAGAAATGGTGCTTTATTCGGTGAACGCCATCAGCGGATCGACGGAAAGCCAAGGCGAAGTCACGGTTCGCCTGCAAAACAGCGGTCGAGTGGTGAATGGCGTGGGCGCAGATCCAGACATCATTGTGGCTTCTGCCAAGGCTTATTTAAGTGCGCTGAACAAGTTGCAAAGTAAAGCCGACCGAGTTGCAGCTCAAGGTTAAGTCAGGGTGTGAAGGCGTCTGAAAAACGTCTTCAAGAAGGTCGCGCAAGGTATTGATCTTGCGCGACTTTTTTTATTTATGTACACTACGCGGAGTTTCTATTACACTCGCCAAATTCTGAATGATTTTGGGCATTGAAAGTACCGCTTTGACTCCAATAAATCGCCTGTTTTTTCGTCGTTTCATGAGCCTTTGCGTGCCACTGTGCCTGACAGCGTTCATGTCTGTTGCTACTTACGCGGCCGACAACAACAACGCGCGCAAGCCAGTTAAAACTGCCAAATCGTCGGTACAAGCCAATAAACCAGTACCCAAGGCAAGAAAAGTTGCCAAAGCCAAACAAACTGATACGCGTTCATCTTATGGGCGAGTTGCGGGTTTGCATCAAAGTGGCGATGCGCTGGATCTGCGGTCCAGTGTTGCATTGGTCATTGACCAGGACACGCATGAAGTGTTGCTGCGCAAGAACGACCAAGCCGTTTTGCCCATTGCATCTCTGACCAAACTCATGACGGGCTTGGTCATCAGTGATGCCCATCTGTCCTCTAGCGAAATGATCGCCATCACGCAAGAAGATGTGGACACTGAAAAAGGCAGCTCTTCGCGTTTGGCCGTGGGTTCCGTATTAAGCCGTGGCGATTTGTTGCACTTGGCCTTGATGTCCAGTGAAAACCGTGCAGCACATGCGCTGGGCCGCACTTACCCAGGCGGCTTGTCTGTATTTGTCAAAGCCATGAACGAGCGTGCACGTGGACTGGGCATGGCCTCTACAAGTTATGTTGAACCCACAGGGCTTTCCAGTCGCAATCAATCCAGCGCCACCGACTTGGCCGTGCTGGTGGGCGCCGCCTACAACGTGCCTTTGTTGCGTGAACTGTCCACATCGCCTGGCCGTGAAGTGGCTGTGGGTCGTCGCACCTTGCAATACAACACAACCAACCGTTTGGTGAAAAGTCCCAACTGGGACATCGGTTTGCAAAAGACCGGCTACATCTCCGAGGCAGGTCAGTGTTTGGTCATGCAAACCAAAGTTTCTGGCCGTAAGTTGATCATGGTGTTCTTGGACTCTGCTGGCAAACTCAGCCGAATTGCTGACGCGGAACGTGTTCGCCGTTGGGTCGAAACCAACAGTGCGCACACTGTTGTGGCTTCGTCCAGCAACGCCGGCTAAGCAAACTTCAAACCAGACACGATGCACTGCATTTCAGCACGTTGCGTTTCAAAGCCCGCTGACTGCGGGCTTTTTTATTCTTTGTAACCCAGCGCGTGTGAGATCGCTTCTGCCGTGGTTTGCAGCTTGGGCAACCAGGCTTCATCAAGCCGATCGGCTGGTGCAGAAATTGACAAGCCAGCCAGCAACTTGCCTTGGTCATCGTAGATGCCTGCGGCAATGCATCGCACACCCAGCTCCAGCTCCTCGTTGTCTCGGGCAATGCCATATTGACGAACTTTGGAAAGCTCACGCTCCAGTACCGGCAATTGGGTGATGCTGTTCTTGGTGTGGCCACTCAACCCCGTGCGGGTGGCATAGCTGCGAACTTTCAGGGGCTCGTCTACTGACAAGAACAGTTTGCCAACAGAGGTCAGGTGGAGCGGTGCGCGACCACCAATGGCGCGGACCACTTGCATGCCAGAGCGTTCGCTGTAGGCGCGCTCGATGTACACAATTTCATCACCTTGTCGCATGCTGAGATTGACGGGTTGTTGGATCAGTTTGTGCAGATCTCGCATGGGGGCCAGGGCCGCATCGCGCACATTCAGACGAGCCTTTACCATGTTGCCCAATTCGAGTAAACGCATGCCAAGGCGGTAACTGCCAGGCTCTGGCCGGTCTACAAATCTGCCAATGGTCAGGTCATTCAAAATGCGGTGCGCCGTGGAGGGATGCAAACCGGTTTTTTCGCTGATTTCTTTTAACGAAATAGCATCTTCTCTGGATGCCAAAACATCCATCAAAGAAAAAAGGCGTTCAATGACCTGAATGGTGGGGACGGCAGGCGTTTGTGCTTCAGCTTTTCTCATGCGACTGAACCTCTGTCTTTTGAAAGCGAAGGGGCCTTCTGTTGAGAAGGTATTGCGAAATCAGATTTTACAAGATGAAATCGACTTTGAGAAGTCGGGCCGCCTCAGGCGATGACATGCCGCTGCCAATGGCCGTTGAAGCGTTTTTCATGGGGGTTGAATCGCTCCTTGTACTGCATCTTGGGGCTGGCACCTATCCAGTAACCAAGATACAGGTAAGGAAGCCCCAGAACTTGGGCTTGCTTGATCTGCCATAACACCCCGTAAGTGCCAAAGCTGGCCTCTTTTTCAGGGGCATAGAAAGTGTAAACCGCGGACAAACCGTCGTTGAGCACATCGATGATGCTGACCATTTTGAGTTCGCCAAGGGGGTCGTTTGCCGAAGGTTCACGAAACTCAACCAAGCGCGAATTGACCCGGCTCTGCAGTAAAAATTGTTTGTATTGCTCGACACTGTCTTGGTCCATGCCGCCGCCTTCATGGCGACTGTTTTGATAGCGTAAATACAGTTCGTAGTGCTCGCTCTCAAAGCCTAGGCGCGAGACTTTGGCCACCAGATTTTGGTGCTTCTTGAGCGCGCGTTTTTGACTTCGGTCTGGCTTGAAGTCGTCGCAGACAACACGCAAAGGTACGCAAGCCTGACAGCCATCGCAGTAGGGCCGATAGGTGAACAAGCCACTGCGTCTAAAACCGCTGGCCACCAAGTCGGAATAGACATCGTTGTGAATAAGATGACTGGGTGTGGCAACTTGGGAGCGAGCCTCACGTGCATCCAGATAGCTACAGGGGTAGGCCGCTGTGGCGTAAAACTGCAAAGCGCTGAAAGGAAGTTCGTTCAGGTTCGTCATGCGATGTTGGCGTTGCGCCATTGATCCCAGTCAATGGCCGCATTTTTCCAATCTGGGCTGGCGCAGTGCCTGGCGCTGCCAATGACATCCAGAAATGCTGACCGTGACATTTCTTGTGCACCCATTGAAGCCAGATGGGCAGTTTTTTGCTGGCAATCGATGGCGGTGATGTCGTGACGCTTGCACACTTGAACCAAGGCCGCCAAAGCCATTTTGGAGCCGTCGGTGAGGGTGCTGAACATGGACTCACCAAAAACGGCTTTGCCGATGCACACGAAATAAAGCCCGGCCACCAACTGACCATCCAGCCATGTTTCCACACTGTGTGCGTGGCCTGCTTGATGCAAAGCCTTGTATGCCGCCACCATGCTTGGCACGATCCAGGTACCGTTTTGTCCTTCTCTTGGACTTTGCGAACACGCTTCGATCACTTGGTTGAATGAGCGGTCGAAACACAACTCAAATTGAGGGTGTGAGGCATACCGGGTCAGGGTTTTACGTAAAGACCGGTGCAACTTGAAGTCTGCAATTTTGAGAACCATGCGCGGATCGGGGCTCCACCACAACACCGGTTGGCTGGCGTTGAACCATGGAAATACGCCCTTGCTGTAAGCCTCCAATAGGCGATCCACACCCAAGTCTGCGCCAGCAGCCAACAAGCCAGGGGCGTCAGAACCAGCACCCCACGCGTTTTCAACGGAGGGCAGCGGATCGTTGGCTTCTAGCCACGTCAAAGGTGCTTGCAGGACGTCAGTGGACATGTTTCCAGTTTATGCTAATGCCTATGAAACTTTACAACTACTTCCGGTCTTCTGCATCTTTTCGCGTTCGCATAGCCCTTCAACTGAAGGGCTTGCCGTATGAATACATTTCAGTTCATTTGGCCAAAGGCGAGCACAAGTTGCCAGGCTACAGTGCTGTGGCCGCAGACAACTTGGTGCCGAATTTGGTGGTAGACGGGGAGCATCTGAGTCAATCCTTGGCCATCATGGAATACCTGGATGAGACGCATCCTACGCCAGCCTTATTGCCCAGTGATGCATTGGGCCGGGCCCGCGTGCGTGCTTTGGCGCAGTCGATTGCATGCGAAATTCACCCCCTCAACAACCTGCGCGTTTTGAAGTATTTGTCCGGTCCCATGGGTCTGAGCGAGGATCAAAAAAACACGTGGTACCGACACTGGGTTCGAGAAGGCCTTGAAGCCTTTGAGCGTCAATTGGCCCAAGTCCCCCATTCGACATACTGTTATGGCGATACACCCAGCATGGCCGACTGTTGTTTGGTACCTCAAATTTTCAACGGCAAGCGTTTTGATGTGAACTTTGACGGCCTGCCCCTCACCATGGGCGCCTTTGATGCGTGCATGAAGTTGGAAGCCTTCCAAAAGGCACAGCCTTCGGCCTGTCCCGATGCCGAGTAAGCCTTTGATTGGCTTTCAACCCGAATGGCCTGCGCCGCCTTTTGTAAAGGCGCTCATGACAACCCGGCAGGGCGGCGTGTCTGGCGCGCCATGGGGTCCACTCAATTTGGGTTTTCTTTCGGGCGACAAACTTGAAGATGTCGAGACGAATCGTGCTTTGGTGACCCAAGGCCTCGGTGTGCCGGCGGTTTACCTCAGACAAGTGCATGGGGCGCATGGTGTTGCAGTAGACATCACAACGCCACCCAACACGGAGGCCGATGTGGCCTGGACCACCCAAAAGGGTGTGGCGTGCGCCATCATGGCGGCCGATTGTTTGCCAATTTTGGTTTGTCACCCACAGGCCAGATGGGTGGCCGGTGCACATGCTGGCTGGCGAGGATTAGCGGGCATTGAGGGGCAGGGTGTGGTCGAAACCTTGGCCAGTGCCGCCTTGGCGCAGGGCCTTGCGGTGCAGGACTGTTTGGTTTGGTTAGGACCTTGCATTGGACCGACCGCGTTTGAAGTGGGTGCCGATGTGCATGCGGCATTTCAAAACTTGTTGAAAACAGCCCGTCATCCCACAGATTTGTTTGAACCCACGGCTTCAGGCAAGTACATGGCCAATTTGGCGGGTTTGGCCCGTGAGCGCCTGCAACAAGCTGGATTTAAGTCTCTTCATGGCAACGACAGCAGCGTGGCTTGGTGCACCTACCGTCAAGAAGCCACTTACCACTCTCACAGGCGGGACGCAGTCGCCAAAGGTGGGGCTGGGCGCATGGCTGCTTACATCTGGATTACGGCTTAGGACCTGCTTTGTCGCTGTCTTGTAACTGCGTCGCTTCTGTTTCGGCCTTTTCCAGTGCTAATCTGGCTTTTTTGCGGTGTGGCGTGCCCATCAGGTAAACCATGATGGAAGTTGGAAGGATTCCGTAAAGAATGAAGGTCAGAATACCGCCAAGAACAGATCCATTGGTGTTGGTCGCTTCTGCCACGCTCATCATGAGTGCGACATACAGCCAGGCAATTGGAACGATGTACATGTTAGAAGTGCTTAAAAAAGGGAGAAGTGCACATGACGAATTCAACAAATGAATTTTGGTCTCGCGCGGGCGAAGAGTTTCAGCAAAACCTTGCCAAAAGCTGGGGCCAAGCCATGCAAACTTTTCAAACCATGGACTTGGGCGGTATTGTGCCCGGTACAGACAAAGCTGCAACACCTTTGAGCTTTTCGCAAGACAAACTCAAAAACTTGCAAGCCACCTACCTAGAAGAAGCCACAGCACTTTGGAACCATGGCTTAGCGTCAAAGCATGAGCTCAAAGATCGTCGATTCTCCAGTGACGCCTGGACGGGCAATCCCATGGCTGCTTTCACTGCGGGTGCCTATTTGCTCAATGCCAAAACATTGATGGGCTTGGCCGACGCCGTTGATGCCGATGAACACACGCAAAACAAAATCAAGTTTGCGGTGGAGCAGTGGGTTGCTGCATCTGCCCCTAGCAATTTTTTAGCCTTCAATGCCGAAGCGCAAAAAAAAGCCATCGAGACCAAAGGTGAAAGTTTGGCCAAGGGCATTCAAAACTTGTTGCACGACATGCAGCAAGGTCATGTGTCGATGACCGATGAAAGCAAGTTTGTGGTGGGCGAGAACGTGGCAACCACTGAGGGTGCTGTGGTGTTTGAAAATGAATATTTTCAATTGATCGAGTACAAACCACTCACCGCCAAAGTTTATGAAAAACCTTTTTTGTTGATCCCGCCTTGTATCAATAAGTTTTATATCTTGGATTTACAACCCAACAATTCATTCATTCGTTATGCGGTCAGTCAGGGGCATCGCACGTTTGTGGTGAGCTGGCGCAATCCTGATGAAACCATGGCCAAGAAAACTTGGGATGACTACATTGAACATGCGGCCATCAAAGCCATTGCCCAAGTGCAAGACATCACAGGTGCGAAGCAAATCAACGCACTGGGATTCTGTGTCGGCGGCACCATTTTGAGCAATGCATTGGCTGTGCTGGCTGCGCGCGGCGATAAGCCTGTGGCCAGTGCAACCTTCCTCACCACCCTCATTGACTTCACCGACACCGGTGTGCTGGATGTGTTCATCGACGAGAACTTTGTGAAGTTCCGCGAAATGCAAATGGGGCAGGGCGGCTTGCTCAAAGGACAAGACTTGGCGTCTACCTTTAGCTTTTTGCGCCCCAATGATTTGGTTTGGAACTATGTGGTTGGCAATTACCTCAAAGGTGAGTCGCCACCACCGTTTGATTTGTTGTATTGGAACAGCGACTCGACCAACTTGCCCGGACCTTTTTACGCATGGTACCTGCGCAACACGTACTTAGAGAATCGTTTTGTCAAACCTGGCGCTGCCACCGTGTGTGGCGAAAAAATTGACTTAGGCAAAGTGAATTTGCCTGTTTACATTTATGGTTCTCGCGAAGACCACATCGTTCCCATTGGCGGGGCTTATGCCTCAACCCAACATTTGCCTGGCAAGAAACGCTTTGTCATGGGTGCCTCTGGCCACATTGCTGGCGTGATCAATCCCCCTGCCGCAAACAAGCGCAGCCATTGGTTGCGTGAGGACGGTCAATTTCCAGCAACATCGCAAGAGTGGATTGCTGGCGCCACCGAGTTGCCTGGCAGCTGGTGGACCGATTGGTCCGATTGGCTCAAGACGCATGCGGGCAAACAAATTGCGGCACCCAAGCACTATGGCAAGGATGCCAAATCCAAAATCATCGAAGCGGCACCAGGCCGTTACGTCAAAGCACGTGCTTAATTTTTCAAATCATTCATAACAAAGGAAGACATCATGGAAGACATCGTCATCGTTTCAGCAGCGCGTACGGCTGTGGGCAAGTTCGGAGGCTCATTGGCCAAAGTGGCCGCGCCTGAGTTGGGCAGCATTGCCATTCGGGAAGCCATTGCACGTGCAGGCCTGAGTGCCGACCAAATTGGCGAAGTCATCATGGGCCAAGTGTTGGCCGCAGGTGCGGGTCAAAACCCAGCACGTCAAGCCATGATGAAGGCCGGCGTTGCCATGGAAACACCCGCGCTCACCATCAATGCAGTTTGCGGTTCTGGTCTGAAAGCTGTCATGTTGGCCGCACAAGCTGTGGCCTGGGGTGACAGCGACATTGTGGTGGCCGGCGGTCAAGAAAACATGAGCGCATCGCCGCACGTTTTGATGGGTTCACGCGACGGTCAGCGCATGGGCAACTGGAACATGGTCGATACCATGATTGTGGACGGCCTGTGGGATGTCTACAACCAATACCACATGGGCATCACCGCCGAAAACGTGGCCAAAGCCAATGGCATCACCCGTGACATGCAAGACGCCTTGGCGTTGGGTAGCCAGCAAAAAGCCAGTGCTGCCCAAGACGCCGGCAAGTTCAAAGATGAAATTGTGGACGTGCTCATTCCACAGCGCAAAGGCGATGCACTCGTTTTCAACACCGACGAATTCATCAACAAAAAAACCAATGCCGAAGCGCTGGCTGGCTTGCGTCCTGCATTCGACAAAGCAGGCTCTGTGACTGCTGGCAATGCCTCGGGCATCAACGATGGTGCAGCTGCCGTGGTGGTCATGTCTGCCAAAAAAGCAGCCGCTTTGGGCTTGACACCTTTGGCACGCATCGCGGCCTTTGGTACCAGCGGACTCGACCCTGCCATCATGGGCATGGGCCCCGTGCCGGCCTCCCAAAAAGCCTTGCAACGCGCAGGTTGGAAAGCCAGTGATGTCGATTTGTTTGAATTGAATGAAGCGTTTGCGGCTCAAGCCTGTGCCGTCAACAAAGCTTTGGACATCGATCCAGCGCGCGTCAACGTCAATGGCGGTGCCATTGCCATTGGTCACCCCATTGGTGCGTCTGGTTGCCGTATTTTGGTCACCTTGCTGCACGAAATGCAACGTCGTAACGCCAAGAAAGGCTTGGCCGCTTTGTGCATTGGCGGCGGCATGGGCGTGTCATTGGCCCTCGAGAGATAAATTTTCAAAAACTAAAACTCATTTTTAAGGAGACAAACCATGAGTCAAAAAGTAGCTTACGTCACAGGTGGTATGGGTGGTATCGGAACCGCCATTTGCCAACGCCTTCACAAAGAAGGTTTCAAGGTCATTGCAGGTTGCGGCCCAACGCGCGATTTCACCAAATGGCTTGATGAGCAAAAAGCTTTGGGCTATACCTTCTATGCATCCGTCGGCAACGTGGGTGATTGGAACTCTACAGTTGATGCTTTCACCAAAGCCAAGGCTGAACACGGCACCATCGACGTGTTGGTCAACAATGCCGGCATTACCAAAGACCGCATGTTCTTGAAAATGTCGCGCGAAGACTGGGATGCTGTGATTGAAACCAACCTCAACTCCATGTTCAACGTCACCAAGCAAGTGGTGGCCGACATGGTTGAAAAAGGTTGGGGCCGCATTGTCAACATTTCATCGGTGAACGGTGAAAAAGGTCAAGCGGGTCAAACCAATTACTCAGCTGCCAAAGCGGGTATGCACGGTTTTTCAATGGCCTTGGCGCAAGAGTTGGCTACCAAAGGTGTGACCGTGAATACGGTGAGCCCTGGCTACATTGGCACCGACATGGTCAAGGCCATTCGTCCTGATGTGCTGGAGAAAATTGTGGCCACTGTGCCCGTGAAGCGTTTGGGCGAGCCCAGCGAAATTGCATCCATCATTGCTTGGTTGGCTTCTGAAGAAGGTGGCTACGCCACTGGCGCAGACTTCTCTGTGAATGGCGGTTTGCACATGGGTTGATCATCTGCACTTGGCACGATGTGCCTTGCAATGGAACCCCGCCTTGGCGGGGTTTTTTGTTGCCTTCAATTTCTCAATTTGCAGGGTCAAGGTGGCGGGTCAATCATCTGTCTTTAGGCATCGAGTGATCGCAAACATCCGCCTCGCCGATGCTGGGGTAGTTCTCCATCTTCAAGGCTTGTCTTGAAAGTGGCGGTTGCAAAAAATAGCTATGACCACACCGCATTTGTGTAGGCGAAGATTCAGAAAGTAGCAAAAAAGCACATGCCTTACAGTTTTTGATGTGCTGTAGATTGAGCGTTTTGGAAGACATGTGCGGTTGCCGTTTTAATGAAGCTTACGAATTTGAAAGCCAATCAGAAGGTATGCCTAAAGCGTGGGCATCGGTTGTACCCACCAATTTCACAAAATCGGCCACGGGTTTGAATACTCCGAAGAAAAAGCTGGGCATGATTTCTTTTGGACCATACACAGCACCACCAAACTGGAACAATTCCACGTTTAGAAGCGTATCTAGATCGCCACTGCTGACATGCTTCACCACAAGCTCGGCAATGCCAGAAGCATTCAACTGAAGACCGACCTTGTAGTCTTCAACCGTGCCAAAGAATGAGGCCATGTCCGTGCCGGCGCCGCCGTCCAGCAAATCATTGCCAGTGCCGCCAATCAACAAGTCCATGCCAGTGCCACCCAACAGTTGGTCGTTGCCTGAATTGGATGCCCAACCTGCTTCTTTTAACTGAACAGGTAGAGATACAGACATCAAGCCCTGCGTATCTGTGATGCGGATTTTGCTTTCTGCTGCATTGGCAAGGTAGAGGAGGGCGGTGTTCCATTTGCCGCCTTGATTGAAGTATTCAAGGCCAAGCTTGGTCACAGCCGCGTCGGAGTGTCCCCATACTTGTTTCACCAAAGCATTGACTTGATTCTCCAG
>ERZ1034365.222-NODE-222-length-32688-cov-4.947748_pt1 | contig 32688 bp, 53 predicted proteins | sample MGYA00520615_ERZ1034365 | MGnify/ENA primary metagenome ERZ1034365 (study PRJEB33736, sample SAMEA104284505) | Azolla filiculoides | biome: Urban; feature: Water surface; material: Ditch water | place: Netherlands | collected 2015-10-28 | depth 0-0.1 m ...
TTTTTGATAAACACGTTTTCAGTCATATACCTGTGCATACCGAGTCGATTGGTCGCTTCAAAGCTAACGTCCATGGTCACCTTCACTCAAATACTGTTAAGGTGATTACCGATCAAACAAACGTGGTTGACGATCCGTATTACATCTGCATGTGCGTGGAACAGCCTCATGTGAATTACACTCCGATGCCCTGGTACAGAGTTAAGGAGATTCTTTCTTCAAGGGGAATATACGAATGACAACCAATGAAATCATTGAAACTCTCATTCTTGAGTTTCCAGGGATGGTAGATTTTGACCTTTTTGTGGAGATGGATAAATCAGACTTGATTAATCTCCACAACAGTCTTGGATTGTATATTCGCAATCGGTTCAAGTTGTGGAAAACAGAATGGAAACCAGAACGTCTTGGTGGAGTAGATTACTCCGACGCACATCCAGATGCAATTTCAATGTTCATTGTGACCGAAGTTTGGAAGCATTTTCAGAATACTTGACATTTAATTCAAGATCAAATATACTGGCTTCACTAACTGAAAAACACGGAGAAAATCATGTACGGTGCACTCTATTTGGCCTCAAGCAAACTTTCCACCAATCTGTACTTTGCTGGTGATGATGCAAAACAAATGGCAAGTGAAGGTCTTGATAACGGTGAATATGAGTTTGGTGGTCAAATTGAAGTAGCTGAAATGCTTTCGGTTGAAGAATATGGCAATGATGTTGAACTGATCGCCGACGAGATTTTTGACCTGACAAACAATCCGTCCCGCCAAGAAGAGCGCGAAGAAAAGTACGGTCGGGGTCGTAGCATGACGGTAGGTGATATTGTTCGGGTCGGTAACACAATGGTTCTGTGTGTATCATGCGGTTGGGAAAAACTATGAAAGCAATTATAACTGTAGGAATCTCTGCCTCGGGTAAAACAACCTGGGCAGAGAAGTTCGCTTTTGAAAATAACGGGTACGTGTTGTCTCGTGATAACGTCCGTAAGACAATTTTATCCAACATGTATAACCGAGAAATTGAAGATTCTGAATTGTGGAAACTCTGGAATTTCAAGTGGGAAAAGGAAGTGACTTCTTGGTATAATGAACTTCTTAAAACCGCTGCTCTTTCAGGTGAACATGATTACATCATACTGGCTGACACCAACCTGAACAAACAACGCCGGGAAAATTTGCTAGATTTGCTAGAAAAGACATATGACATTCCGACTGAAATCAAGGTATTTCATATAGGTTTGCTAGAAGCAATTGACCGCGATAAGTGGCGCGCAGCAAGTGTAGGTGAAGCTGTTATCACCCGTCAATTTACAGATTACATCCGTTTTACGCAAGGAAAATAAAATGAAGTACCATCGTGACAACTTTCGGCACCTAGAGTCCGAAGAAATGATTAAATTTAAAGATGAAATTGTTGGTGACAAGACTGTAACCATTTGTTCATATATGGTTTCATCACCAGCGCTGTGGAAATTGCCAATGGCAAAAGAATGTCGTGGCATCGTGTGGAATTCTGCTGGTGAATGTATCTGTTTGCCATTTGAAAAATTCTTTAACGTGAATGAAAATGATGAAACTCAAGAACATGTTTTGCCATTTGACGCATATTATAACGTCGCTGAAAAGCGCGACGGTTCAATGGTTTCTGCCGTATTAATTAATGATATTGTCCGATTCAAAACCAAGAAATCATTTTATTCTGATGTTGCACATAACGCTACCGAGTATGCTGTAACTCAACCACAGTTAATGCGTATGTGTAAGTATGTTCTGAATCTTGGATATACTCCTACATTTGAATTTACTTCAAAGTCAAATGAGGTTGTTATTGATTATGGTCCAGAACCACAATTTGTGTTACTTGCATTACGTGATATGATTTTTGGAAATTATCTTAGCCCAATTGAAGTTTCAAAAGTTGGAAAAGGCTGGGATATTCCGACTATCAAAAATTATGGTCATGTCCCATACGAAGCGTTGAAATCAGAAATGGCTGTAAAGGAAAACTTTGAAGGTTATGTAATTGAGTTTCAAAATGGGGTTCGTGCTAAAATGAAGACCGAATGGTATTTGCGGCTGCATCATGCAAAGACCGATTTGCGGGAACGTGATGTTGCTGAAATGTTTATTAATGAAACTTTGGACGATATTAAGTCAGTTTGTGTTACTGCTGGTTTGTCGTTGGAACCAATTGAACGAATTGAAATGATGGTTGTTCAGGATATTGCAGACCTTATTGAAAACACAAAAGAAATTTACGGTTGGATTCGGTTGCAAGAATCGCGCAAGGAAGCAGCAATTAAGTTCCGTGATATCGCTGTTTTTGGTCTTGCTATGAAGTTGCTTGACGGTAAAGATCCTGATTATGTGAAATTCTGGAAGACAAATTACTTGAAATTATACTCATTGCAAAATGTATATGGAAATTTTAATGGAGTAAAACCAGAATGAAAGATATTAAATTACGCAAACAAATAGTTGATTGCTTAAAATATATTAAACGGGAGGTTGGATATTATCCTCCACGCGAACAGGATGAAATATATGTTGGCACTTATATGGACGGCTACCGTTTGATCGATATTTGGAATGAATATGGTAATGATGAAACTGTTTTTATCTACGCGGAATCGGTTGAATCTTATGACGGTTTTGCAGATAATGAATTGACAATTAAAAGACATCAAATTCAGGATGATATTGCATATTTTGATTATCTTTGCACGTGGATTCAGCCGTCCGAATATCAGTTGCAGGAATACCAGACATATTTGCGACTGAAACATAAATTTGGAGAATAAAATGTTTAGAGATAATGCCAAGACTAAAGTCAATGAAAAATATTTTGGTGCTGGGAGTGTTGTGATAGGTGCTGGGAATGAATATTACATTGTAATCGCACCCGATGAATATTCCGTATTTCTAGTTGATACCTCTGATTTCCAAGTTTGCACTGATCGGGTTATGGTGGAAGATGTTAATTGTCTCTCACAGAAGGAAGCATATAAATTGCTTGGATTTCTAGAATGGGCAACCTCAGATTACACTATGAGTCCAAAGGGGTTTAAGGGAGTTGCAAAAACACTCGGATTTAGTTATTGACATTTAATTCCGTTTCGTTTAGAATGAACCATCAACTAACGAAACGGAGTTTTTATGTCAGTTACGATTTCTGAACAGGGTAAGGGAATTCTCGCTCTGTGTGAATCAAAAGAAAAGCTGGTTGCTTTAGCTCAGATTCAAAATTTGTATATTGAGTCAATTACCAAAGATTTCAACAAGAATGTGCTGGATTCTAGCAAACGGCAAAAGGAAATTCTTGAACAGATGGCAGCAATTGACAAAGCGATTGAAGATATTGCAAAACTTTCTGTTACGGGATATCAAATTTGAATCATAAACTTCTGAAAATGTTTGCACTTGCGAAAGAAATTTCCAAATTGTCAAACATTACGAAATATGATATTGGTGCAGTTCTCATTACTAAAAAATTTGAAGTGATTGGAGTAGGGACAAATGGAAACAAAACTCATCCTGAACAAGCAAAATTTGCACGGTTGGTTGGACTCCCTGAAAAGCAATTTCTTCATGCGGAACTTCAGTGTTTGGTTAATGCTAAACAACGAAACCTTCATGGTGCCAGTATTGTCGTTTACCGCGAATCTCGTGATGGTCTCCGGGCTTTAGCAAGACCGTGTCCGATATGTATTGCTGCACTGCGACATTACGGAATAAATAAAATCTATTACACAACGCCAGACGGTTATGCTTCCGAATTCCTCTCTTGACCCGAAAGACCGTAGAATCCTCTTGAAAATTATAGAGGATCACGGTTATGAGAAAATCGCAACAAAGATTAAGATGCTTTGGGGTGACAAGATCCTGGACGATTATTTTTCTAGTCTAATTATCTCGGATCGTGATGTTCCTAGGCAAGGATTTGATCCACTTGTATTTGATTGCATCTTGCGGCTATACACACACCACTCGCACGACTTTGATTTTTCAAGAGATTTGGGTGGGTTTAATCATGTGAACAAAAGGTCTTGACATTTAATTCAGTTACGAATATACTGGCTGCACTGACTAGATAACTGGAGAAAATCATGAACAAGACCCAACTGAAAGCCGCCGTCGCTAAAGCAACTATCAAGGCTCGTGAATTGTACCCGACATTCTTACCGCCGATTGTTGGCTTTTATGAAAAGGGTGTCGCCGCTGGTCGTGCATACTACTTGACACACAAGGTCGAATTCAATCTGACCCTTGCTCGTGAAAACTCAGAAGAATTTGAAAACACTGTGATCCATGAAGTTGCTCACCTGGTTACGAAGCATATGTACCCACGCGCAAAACAGGCTCATGGTCCCGAGTTTAAGCGTGTTTTCATTGCAATGGGTGGTAATGGCAAACGCTGCCACTCATATGACGTTTCTACAGCAAAACGCGAAGTGGTTCGGACGTATGTTGTCTATAAATGTGCATGTCAGGAACACATGATTACGCCAGCTACCCACAAGAAAATCAACACTGGTATGAAGTCTTTTAAATGTCGTATGTGTGGTACCCGTCTGAGCATGGTTCCTAACGAAAAGGGCAACCACGTTAAAGTTGTTAAAGTTTCCAATAAGGCCAAATAAAATGATCTCCGCAAAAGAAGCTAAAGCACTTTATGATGCATCTGGCGCTGAATCGGATGCAGTTCTAGCAACGATGGAACGGATTATTGTTGCTGCTGCAAAAGAGGGAAAACTAAATTGCTTTATTCTTATAGACTGTATTGAAGTATTAAAAACGATTACAGTTACTCCACTCCAACATCAAGTTTTGGATAAACTTCATAAACTTGGTTTCCGGGTGAATATATCCAAGCATGGTAATAGTTACGTTCCCCGCGGTCTAGCAGATGACGATGGGAACGGTCCGAAACATCAAAACTATGGATATTGCATCGGATGGTAATAAAGCTTGACATTTAATTCGGTATCGGATATACTGGCTTCACTGAACAAATAACTGGAGAAAATCATGAACGAAGCTAAATGTGTATATCGTATCGGTCAAAAAGTTGCTTACGCTTACGCCAACGAATACACGACCGAAGACGGCATGAATTTCAAAGTTGTTTCCAAGCATGTTCCACTTGGTTGTTTCCCACGTTACACAATCACCAATGGTACGATTAGTCTATCCGGTGTTCGTGAAAAAGACTTGACTCGGAGATCATAATGAGAATTAATCAAAAACGATATATCATTAAGTCACTTCGTCAAAGAACAATTGATGACTTGAAAGTATATCGTGATTGTCCTCAGTACGGCCGGGCAAAATGTTTTTCAGTGTTTTCACCGTGCTTTTTCAACCGTCTTGATGGCTCGTACCAAGGAAAAGTTGAATTTATTGTTTATCACTGTCCATTGGTTCTTTTTGATAAAATTCGTTAGGAAATTAGAATGAACAAAGAAGAGTTTGCCCAGTTCAAATTTAAATTTGTTGACTTCATGGATTATAACCTCACCACTAATAAAGAGGAATATTGGACAAGCGAATATGCACTTGCCGCTGATTTTCTTGAACGATTTGAAATTTATCTGAATTATCTGAACATCGATCCTGAAAAGGAAAAGCGTAAAGCATTGTATAATGAACTTAAAAAGGAGTTTGGTCAAAATGATTGTTCGTGAAAACCAAGTGTCAGTTTTATCTGACGGAACTGAGATTCCCCGTGTTTATAAGGAGGATCGGCTTGAGGAAAAGCGGCTTGACGCTATCAACCGCATGGGAACAAAATGGATCATGCATCCTAAGAATTTTGTTCAGCGGGTAAAAAACAGAAAACAATTAAAAAGTCTTGACTGATTAATCATTTGTCAGTATAATACATGTATGGCCCATAAGCTCTACAGGGGAGCGTCCGGCTCATAACCGGTTGGGGAGGGAGCGTTACCACTCATGGGCCACCATTCAAAGGAATAACAATGCGGCAACAACAATTTACACAGAAGCAACTTGAAAACTGGCGACATTATGAAGCAGTTCGTGAATCAGGAAATTGGAACATGTTTGATCCGCGCGCAATGCAAGCATCATGTCTTACGAAGGAAGCATTTCTTTTCGTTATGCAAAATTATTCTCCAATGAAGGAAGCATATGAGGCAGAATATGGCGCCCAGTGAGCTAATTAGCACGGTCAAGCTAATTCTTGAATCGGTTGAAAATCAAAACAAAGTTGAATCGGATTTTCACCAAGCACTTCAAGCAATTGGCACAAAAAAGAATAACAACGGTACCCATACGTCCGATGGTCTAGCAACGACCGCAAACAAAATTCACACTAAGCTGAAACAGATGGGGTATGAGCGCGACACTACGCTTGGTGAATATAACAAGCCCGTTGGAAAAACATTTCATGTCGTTAAGCTAAAAGGTAACACTATCACACAGAGGTTCCTATGACAGCACCACACCTTGTTCTCGTTGATTGTAAAAAGAATCAGTATCACAAATATCATGGAAAGGAACACAAAAACACAATTGGCTCAGATCAGCCGTTGGAAGCAAGTTTCGTGGAATATTTTCGTACTAACACAGATAAAGTTATGGAGAGTTTGAATGGCGAAGAAACAGAAAACGACGGACCAGAAGCAGCCTGATAATTTGGGTGTCATTGAAATTGATAATTTTGGTTTCTTTGATGTTGAATTTGTCAGTATCATTTTGACAAAGTTTAAGAAATCGGAATATTCTGCTACTCTGTTGTTCCATACGAATACAAAAAATCCCGAGGAAGTCAAGGCAATACATCATGAATTGCCTATCATTGCTGATAAAGCAACGGTTGTTCAAACAGTTGTTTCGGGCGTAGTTCTACTGTATAACCGAGAGGCTATGCTAGATTTGGTAGTTGTGTTTGACAAAGAGGGAGAATTGGTTGAACAGTTCTCATTGACAGAGTTTTTAGAGAAGCAAAGTGGTAAGAAGCGTAATTTAATTAATCATGGATAAAAGGAAATAAAATGGCAAAAACAGTTGTTCTACCATCAAACCCAGCGGATATTGAAAAGATTCGTGGCGCACTTCAAGAAATCGCTGATGCATTCACCCGCATGACAGCAGAGCGTGAATTGGTGAAAGACATTAAAGCAATGCTCAAGGAAGATTTTGAATTGCCACCAAAGTTTATCACCAAGCTTGCCAAGACTTACTTCAATCAAGATTTTGAAGCCCAGCAAGTGGAGTCTGAAGATTTCGAGGAACTTTGGTTCGCGGTGACGAGTAAGAAGTAATTAAATGTTTCCACTTCATGATAAATATTCGTATAACTTATCATGGAGTGGAATATGCCTATTTACGATTATAGATGTACTGAATGTGGAGATACACAGACAAAGAATTTAAGAATTTCCAATCGGGAGTTGCCGACTGAAGATCCATGTGTCATTTGTGGTGGAAAAATAATTCAAGTAATGCTCGGTGCACCTTCAATGGGCGATGCTATCAGATTGGGCATAACCAGACCCGATTCGGGCATGAAGGAAGTCCTACAGAAAATTCACGAGCGTACCCCAAAATCAAGATTAAAAGATTGTAGTAACCTAACCCGTTTGTAGTACCCTTACCCGCTTCGTGCGGGTTTTTTGTTGTTCAATTTTAAAAGGATCCATCTTATGGCCAGAACTAACCTTGCAGTTAAACATATTGACGATGCAGATATTCCAAGAATCACTGGAAAACGCATTAAGATAGAGTCTTTGAAGAAAATCGAACCAAAGACTGATAATCAAAAATATGCAATGCAAGAATGGGCATGTAATCAGCATCTGGTAATGAAAGGAAGTGCTGGTACAGGTAAGTCATTTTTAGCTGTTTATATGGCTATGAAAGACATTCTACTAAAACGCGGTGATCAGGAGAAATTGATTGTTATTCGCAGTGCTGTAGCAACTCGTGATTTAGGATTCTTAAAAGGTTCACTTGAAGAAAAGATTCAGATTTATGAGGAGCCATTTGTCGCAATGTTTGAAGAATTATTCCCGACATTGAAGAATGGGTCTTCCGCATGTGATAAGCTACGGGAGCAAAAGCTTTATGAATTTGCTTCCAGTTCGTATCTACGCGGTATTACATTTCACAATGCAACAATCGTGGTTGATGAAATTCAAAACATGACTCTTGGCGAACTTGATACCATCATGACCCGTGTTGGTGAAGGCTGTAGAATCATCTTTTGTGGTGACGAAAGACAAACAGACCTACACAAAAAAGATGACAAGTCGGGCATGTATGACTTTTTGAATATTATAAATAAACTAGAGGAGTTTTCTTTTATAGACTTCAAGCCAGAGGACATTGTTCGCAGCAAACTGGTTAAACGTTACATTTTAGCAAGAGACAAATGATATGAGAATAAGCCAGCGGGGATTAGATTTGATCAAAGAGTGTGAAGGCTTTCGTACCAACGCATACTTATGTTCCGCTGGCGTTCCAACCATAGGTTACGGAAGCACACGGGTTGACGGTGTTAAAGTCAAGCTAGGTGACACTATAACAAAAGCAAAGGCTGAAATTCAGCTAATGACTGACATTACAGTATTTGAAACTATTGTAAATGTTAATGTAAAAACAGAAATGACTCAAGGTATGTTTGATGCACTTGTTTCAATCGTGTATAACGTTGGACCTGGTGTCAAAGGTCATAAAGATGGCATCATTGTACTGAAATCTGGTTCTCCAAGTACATTACTCAAAAAAGTCAATATACCAGATAAAGTCGGTGCTAGCCTTGAATTTCTCAAATGGACTCGTGCAGGTGGTGTAGTCGTGCGCGGTCTTGTCAAGCGTAGAACGCTTGAACGAGATTTGTTCCTTTCATAAATAACAATTTAAAACACTAACAAATATCATGGCACCTACTCCAAAACAAAACTTTGACTTCGCAACCGTTGCTCTCACAGAGGCGATTACCACACTTAATAGCAGAATCGTCAAAACCGAGTCTGACTTCGTTGGTCATTTGCAAAAAGTAGAAGATAGGCTTGACCAAATAGTGGATTTAACAAAAACAGTTGCATTGCTGCAACAACAAACGTCCCAGCAAGTTGATACAATCGCAGAAGTACGCACCCAGCTAAGAGACAATTCCACAAAATTTGACCAGTCGATCAGTAGAATTCATACGCGCCTTGACGAGATTCAAACGCACCAGCGCGATAAACTTGAATTATATTCAAAAGATATTGAAATAAAGGTCGATAGTGTCAAGTCAAAAGCTGATACAACAGATAAAGAATTAAAAGCATGGCTCAATCGTGGATGGGGTGCATGGGGCGTTATGTTACTTGTTCTTGGTGCAGTCAATACAGGATTATATCGTTGGGTCGATGCGATTGATAAAGAAAAACAAGCCAATTTGATTGTTTTACAACAACTTACAACTGCACGAGAAAAAACTGAATTATTCATCAAACAGCATGAATTTGAAGCAAATGATCTAAAACAACAAGTTAAAAAACTAAATGATGGGCAACGTGACCTAGAGGATCTAGTAACTCGGAGAACCGCGCCAAAATGAAAAAATTAATAGCAGTATTTTTTCTTTTATTTTCGACCACTGTTTTCAGTGATGTTGCTATTATTAGTAGCGACTATAACATCACCAGAATAGAAGCATTAAATATATTCTCATTAAACGATTTTACTTTTGCTGATGGCGGAAAAGTAAAAATGATTGTTTTACCACGTGACCATTATACAACTAGGACATTTACTCGTGCTTTGTCAATGACTCCTGCTAGATTTTTTGATAAGGCAGAATCAGCATTTTCGACTGGGAAATTAAATCTTTTAGTTATTATGGAATCCGATAGAGAAGTTTATCGCTATATTTTAAAAACAGATGGAGCAATTGGTTATGTTCAAGATCATATTATTGACGATAGGCTTGTGCCTTCCGTTATTCGCCTTCGCGGATATTGATTCTACAACCGCAGCATATATTCAGTACCGTCTAAATGACGGTGAAAGTGCTGCCGAAATTGGAATAGGTACATCTGCTAGATTTAGTGAATATGCTGACGTTAGGACGATTATTTCATTAAATGCGGATGGTCACGATGATCGTGCTAGAATTAACATCGGACTACTGGATCTCCATAATAGCAAACAGAATTATGGCCTTCGTATTGGTAGAATTCAGCATGAACTAGGATTTTACACGAGTCAGTTAAACTGGGCACCGGCACGAGATTTGTACCTTGCGCCACAGGGAATTTATCGTGAAAACTTTAGATACATGTTACGCTCAGGCGATGGCGTTCAAGCATACTATAAATTTAATATTTCTGATGTTGCTCAGTTATCTACCGAACTATCTTATACTAAACCAGTATTATATCCGATGGAAGATATTGTCAAAGTTTGGGGCAATATTGGCGGTGAATTAAATAATTCCGAATCGACTTCACGGGGAATTAATGTTGTCCTTGATCTTCCTAAACTAAACACAACATTTAGATATGACCAGCAACAATTGAATTATGAAATTCAAAAGACAATATTAGGTGGTGTTTTTAATGGTGCGATTAATACCCGCGGAAATTATCTAGGCGGTAGAACAGAATTATCAGATACCGTTGATGTTACATATGAATATATCATAGTTCAAAAATATGGATCAACATATGACACATTAGCTAAATTTGCAGAATCACGTGGTGCAGATTTTACAAAAGAAAATGCAGTTGGTTATGGTTTATCTGGATCATGGCAGATTGTTCCAGAATTTAAACTAATTGCAGGTTACTCAGCATTTTTCCCAAACCCAAGTGATAAAGACGGCTCAAAAATGTCATCGGTCACAGGAATTCCCGCACACAATTATTACATGAAAGATACATTTATCGGTGGTAAGTACAGAAAAGATAAATGGATTTCTACCCTAGAATATCATTATATGGACGGTACAGCTACGCTTTCACTTAAAGATTCTTTAGAAAAAGGTGACCACCACAACAGAATTATATTCACCATCACACGGATGTTCTAATGAGTAACTGTCTGTTTTTTGCATTAATGTTATATTATCGGAGACATAGGCGTGGTAAATACGGTTATGTTATTTCAAGAAAAAGTAACTACGGTTGGTTTCCACATTTCATGTATCAGCGAATTAAATGGAATGGTAGCATGAGTCAAGTGGGATATGTTCCGAAAAATCCTAAATATAAAAGACTTCCACCACCTGTTTTTAGAGGAAAAGTTAAATGGGGTGATGAATAATGACAGATTTGTTATTTTCTCTTTTATTCTTTGGAATATCTACCGCATTTATAATTATTATTTTAATTGTCATTCATTCATTACATTCACATAAATCAAAGGATTCAACATGGCTCCCTTAGTTATCCCAGCGGTTGCACTTATTGCAGAATACTTACCAAATTTACTTCGCCTTTTCAAAAATGACAAAGCTGCTGATGTTGCAGAGGTTATTGGTGATCTTGCTAAAAAGGTGACTGGTGCAGAAACGGTGGATGAAGCCGCAGAAGCTATCAAAGCTGATCCAAGTCTTGCTCTTGCGTTCAAGCAATCTGTTCTAGACCATGAAGAAACCATGGAGAAAATCGTTCTAGAACGCGAAAGAATGTATGTTGGTGATGTTCAAGATGCCCGTAAATACCGCGATGAAAAGACATTCTGGCTAGGCGTTTCAATCATGGTGACATTCTTAATCACCGTTGTCATGGTTCTTTTCGGTGGTTACTCTGTTATCGTCGGTAAAGTTGTCATTGATGCTGGCTTATTTGCTGCGATTTCTGGTACTGTTGGTACCATCGTCGGATATGTTGCTGCGAATGCTCAGAGCGTTATAAATTATTTCTTCGGATCTAGTAGCGGCTCCATGCAAAAATCTGATGCAATGGCAGATTCAATTTCAAAGTTTAAAAAATGACATACTATGTTATAGTTGAACCTCAAACTAGAACTTTTTATGGACTAACCACCATGGAAAGTTCATTGTCAATTATTCCAGAACAATTTATTATTATTCCGTTTGAGGGTAAATTGCCCAGTGATGTTTCATTGTGGAATTCCACAAGCATGTCATTTGTGCCACAAGAAAAGCCTCTCACACTCATAAAATTTCTTGACAGATTTACTCCCTATGAGAGAATTGCTATCCGAACAGTCGCAAAGACAGATCCTGTTACAGATGACTTTATTCAGATTTTAATGGGCACTCCAGAGGTCAATCTCCTGGATCCGATGATAAATAAAGGGCTAGCATACTTAGTTTATCTAGGTATTTTAACCCAACAACGTGCAAATGAAATAGGAACCTAAATGGCAGCATTGACAGCAACAATTGACCAAAATTTCAATGATGTGGGCTGGAATTTTTATGCTCCTATTGATGCAACCAGAACTTCATATTATGGTACAACTGGTAACACTTGGACAACTTCAGGCAATACCTTCAGTGCCAATAAAACTTGGACTGGTTTTGATACCGACGAAAATGGGTTAATGGTCTTTGTTGCTGCTGATAGAGCAACCGCAGCATCACTCAATATTCTTAACACAATCACAAATACCGCAGCATCCGTTCTACCTGCTGGTACTGCATGGAATCAGTGTGTCTATGGTGGTGGTTCTTTCGTAACCGTCAATAGTGCATCCACAGCGGCCGCATATTTGCGCCCAAAAGATGGTATTAGCTGGGCTTCTGCAACATTACCAAGTTCAAGTGCATGGTCACAAGTTGCTTATGGTAACAATGTTTTCGTGGCAATCGGCACTGGTACCGTTGCTGCTAGAAGTATTGATTTTGGTGCAACATGGTCATCTGTCACACTACCAGTCACTGGAACATGGGTGGATTGTAGATTTGCTAACGGCATATTCATGCTGATTGGCTCTGGTTCTCGTGATGTTTTGACCAGCACAGATGGCAGCGTTTGGACTCAAATTGCTCTTGCTCTACCAAGTGCAGCTACTTGGTCTAGACTTGCTTGGGCCAATATCGGTGCCCAAGGAACATGGGTAGCAGTTACAAGCAACTCTACAACTGGCGCGTATTCACAAGACAATGGCGCGACGTGGGGAACAAGTACGCTTCCAGCATCTGGTAACTGGCTAGTTGCTGGTGGTAAAGCTGCATGGGATGGACTGGAAATGTTCTCCTGCTTGACAATTGCTTCTACCGCTGGTGCTTTCTCTTATGACGGTATCAACTGGACAGCAACTACAATTACATCCGCGGCATACAACAAATTCTTTAAAGTTCTACCACAAAAGATTAACTCAGGCGACTCTGTTACTATTAACAATGGCGCAGTATTAACAGTTAATAGTACAAATTCAGAATACCTGTCTGGTGCTGGTTGTGTCACAATCACAAACGGTAAATTAAAAATTGAAAATTCCAGCACAACCACACCAATCGTTTTTGGTACTGGCCGTTTAAGTTCAGCCAACGTCCTAAATTCAATTTCAGCAACTAATGGTCTTGGTTCCGTTGATATTACTGGCAACTGGATCGAAATCGGTACTGGTAGCGGTGCTGCTGGTCAAACACTTACATCTCCATATGCAAATGGCAATTACATTCCAGTTATTTGGGTTGAAACCGCTTCTGGAAGCAATGTTTATGAAGAATGGGTTAATGTAACTGGTTCTCCATCTTACATGCCATTTAACTACGCTAGAAATGGATTAAATGGTGTAGGAAATGCTGATGGTGGCACTTGTTTCACACAAGGACTAAATCAAACAGCATGTCAATATTTGATGTTGGCAAATACCAATGCGATTATTAATAGCAATGTGATGACTTGCACAAGCACCGCTGGATTGCTTCCTGGCTCTTGGGTTGCTTCGCGTAGCACAGGTGTTGTGACAGGTGTTGGATTTGTTGTTCAAAAGATTTTGAGTGCAACCGCATTCACCGTTAATAACATTTTCATTGATACTACTGCATCTAAGCTAGGTGGTACTTGGGCTAATATTCCAGCTATCGCTATTTTGCCATTATACTCACAATATACTCCAACCTTGACAGTTGGAGACGGAACAAACGGTAAAGTTATTCCTGTTGGTGCTAAAGTAAGAGTGCCAAATATTCTGATTACAGATTATACGAATGCTCTTTGGTTGGGTGCAAACTATGCAGCTACAAATGCTCCAGCATGTTTTACCACACCAACTGGAGGAAAGTTCAATTTCGATAAGTGTTTGTTTGGTGAATCATATAGCATTCTAGCACAGGCTGGTGAGGTTAATGTAACCAACGCTGGTTTCAGTTATGTTCCTTGGGTTTCAGAAACATACACAACAAAATTTGAAAATGTTGCTTTTGGTACTCCACCTGTTTATATGTACCCATCCGCTGCAACTGCGTTGGGTGCAACAGGATCATGTACAGTTTCAACAACCACAGTTGCAATTCCAGCAAGTACCGCAATTATTCCAGGTGCATTCTTATATGGAACTGGTTTGCAAGCAAACTTGGTTTCTACTGTTAATTCTAATATATCATTGACAGTGAGTGCCGCTGCTCATACTACAACCTCAAATGTCGCATATTCTTACATGGGTGTTTGGCTCCAGCGCGATATGCGTATGGATCTTGGTGCCTCGCCGGCCGCTGGCCAAAGCTTTCACTCAGCATTTTGGACATATGTTTCCAACTTGAATATGAAGAATGTGACTTTCACTCACTCTGGTAATATTATCAACGGAACAAGTACAAACCCATCTGTTGGTAGTACCAATGCTTCCGCGTTGACTGAACAGTATAGTAATAATGTCACAGTCGATGGAATGAAAGTTATCGGTCTTGGTTCATATCCAAGAAGTCGTCCAGCAATGGCTGCGATTGTCAGTTCAATTGGTGGTTCTGGTCAGACATATAATAATATCCGCACCTATAACTACACAGGTTTGCTCCACGCTAACTCAACCTCAAATATCACACTTTCAAATACAGTTTCTCGTGCTGGTATTTTGAATGAAGCATACAATTTAGTATCCGCACAGACTAGAATTGAAACTGATCCAAATACTGGCGGATTCATTCTCCCAGAAAACAAATATTGGATCAAGCTACGCTCAAGAAGAACACATGACTGGGACGATCCAACTGGATATATTGATAGCCCAAGTTATTGTGTCAGAAAAATGGCAGAATATCCAGCTAATATGTCAATGCCTAGAACGTTTGGTATTGTTCCAAACATGACAAACTTGATTGCTCCTGCTGTTGCATACGGAAATGGAAGATTTGTTGTTCTTAACGGTACAGCATCTAACGTGGGAAATTCAAGTGTTTTAGTTTCAACTGACAACGGTTCCACATGGACGTCCTATGCTCTACCATCGACCGCAACTGCTTCCATGTTCTGGAAAGATGTTATTTGGTCTCCAACTCAAAACTATTTCGTTGCAATTGCTGGTGGCGTTGCTAATACTTTAGTTGCTTATAGCCCAGATGGAGTAAAATGGAGTATTCCAACAACCGCTCCTGCTAGTGCAATTTGGACTCGTTTGGCATTTGATAATACAATTGCTGCAAATAAATGGGTAGGTGTTTCTGGTGGTTCTGCTGTTTCTACTGCTGGCACATACGCAACCATGACAAACGGTTCATTGGTATTTGCTGCAAGTACATTAGTTTCCGCTCAGTGGATTTCTGTTGCTGCATCTGGTGCGGGTAGATTTGTCGCAATTGCTGGTGGTTCTGCTGGTGGTACCGCAACATCAATAAGCACAACTGGTAACACCTGGTCTGCGGGCGGCGCAAACGTCAGTTCGCTATGGCAAGACATTGCATATGGTTCTGGCAAGTTCGTTTGTATCAGTTCTTCCGCAACAAACGGTCCCACATCGTACAGCACAGATGGTGTCGCATGGACTGCTGGTACAGCAACCGCGCTGCCAGTTTCAACCATGCGTTACAACCGCATTATCTGGACAGGAACAGTATTTGTTTTACTAGCAGGACCCACTCCGCTTAACTATGCTGCGGCATCACCAGACGTTAGTTCCATGTATTTCTGCACAAGTGCTGATGGTATTACATGGAGTGCGCTAAAAACTCTACCAGATAATTCATTCTGGGTAGCAGCGGCGAATAACGGAAACGCGGTTGGTGTTGTAAGTTCGCTAACTGGTCGATTTGCTTATACATCTGATATTTCTGTCGCTACTCCGACTTGGACAATGGGTAATATCTTACCCATTGAAAATAGAATTTCTGTTTATTCTCAGTCTCCGGATTATACAACTGCATTTGCTACACTTGCTGCGGTATCAATCACAAAAGATAGCACCACATGCACTTGCACGAGTACAGCGGCAGCACAAGTTGGTATGCTGTTGAGTGTTGCTGGTCTTGCTGATAGCACCATGTCCATGTTTGGCACAAACGTGGTCGGTACGCTATATAATGCGGTTTATATTACTGGCATAACAAACGGTACCACATTCACAATTAGTTCTCCAGCAATTCGTACCGCTTCTAGTTTGTCTTTGATTATGTATAAAAATCCATACCAGATTTTCAGAAGCACCACACCAGGATTTACTGCAAGGGATGCTACTACACTTATTGGTGCATCCAGTGGTGTTACTGCTGGCTGGAGCTATATCAGTGATGTTAATAATATTGTTCCTAACACTGAATATCATTATGTTTTTAGAAAACTGGGTGGTTCTTCTACGGTTGCAAACTGCTCAGGAACAACAGGAACCTCAACAATCACCACATCTGGCTCATTCTTCAACTTTTTATCAGTATCATCATTTGAAGGTAAAGCTGGATCAAATATCCTAATGAATCGTGCTATCAGCATGTTCACATACGGTATCGTACCAGGATGTAAAATTATTGGAACTGGAATTCCAGCAAATACAACTGTTTTGGAAGTTCCAGATTTCGATGTTCTAATTCTATCAAATAATCTAACTTCTGATATTTTAAGTCGTGGTACTGGTGCTGTCACTGTTTCCATCGCTCCACCACCTGGAGCGTATGTTTATGGTTCAAACGTCGGCCTAGATTGCAAAGTTGTTAGTGTTGATTCTGCAACCAGCATGACAGTTTCAATCAATAACACCAACACATTCACCAACCAGACATTAAGATTCATTCAAGGTAATGAATTACCAGAATATTCTGCTAGAACTCAGAATCCTGAAGTTATTCATAACTTATTGCTTCAGTCATCCACATTAGTTACAACACCTTGGGTCAATACTGGCGTTACTTCTGCAACTGCCGCAATTCTTTCTCCAATTGATAACTTTGTTGGCTGGACTGGTGCCGTCACTGCTGGTAACATTTCGGTTTGTACCGCAACCACTGCTAATGGTACAACCGCACAACCAGTTAATTTAGGTGTCGGTAGCACATATACATTCTCGTGCTATGCCCGCGCACGCCACCCAGACCTAAGAAATTACCTAACATTCAAGATGGATTTGGATGTAAGCACCGCAACATTTACACTAACAAATCAGTGGAAGAGATATTTTGTCACTCATTCAACAACCGCGGTTTCAAATAGTGCTAAATTCACATTCCCTGCACTAGGAACGCAAGTTGAAATTGCTAATGCTATGGTAACTCTTGGTTCTACACCACCAGTTATTACAGCACCAACCACCACACTTCCTAACTTGGTAATGCCACAACGATTATTCTCTCCATCTGCTGGTTTGTACACCAGAATTGTGGATGATGGTGCGATTGAAATGGCATCTATTGTTGCTGCTGTCGGCGCGGAACACTATGTTCATGCACACTTAGGAAGCACCAGCACATTTTCTCCAGCACTAACAAATCTTGTGGCCAGTTCTGAAAATGCGACTGTAATTACCGATCCGTTGATTGCTGGCATGGCAACTGCTACGAATATTCAATGTACAAATATTCAACCATATAGCAATTCTCTACCAAATCATGCATGTTTGCTAAGTCTTTCAAATACAACATCAATTTCGATCAAAGACAGCACATATGCACCCAACGGAACTTATTCAAGTATCGTTACTGGTTCTCCAGGATTTGACATTTACTTGCATAACATAGATGTAATTAATCCTCGCTCACAAACATTATCAACGATTGATGGTGGTTCTTCCAACTCTTCTGGTACAATCAAGTTCCAAAATATCAGAAGTTCAAAGGGTAGAATTGCTGCGAATAATCAGGGAAGAGACACAATTTTCAAATCCTTCCCTGGTCTAAACACTCGGCCAGATTATAATACAGCAATTTGGGACTTGTCAAATGTACTTGAAGCACAAACATTAACCAACACTGCTGTTTATGATTCTTCATTTACTCAGGCTGTGTTTGGTAATTCTGGTTTGGGATGTTTGAATATTATTCCAGAGGCAAGTGCAAAGACAAATAAACCATACACTGTAACCGCCGGTTCTCCATTCTTTGACAACTCACTTGGTCTATACATGACCAAGGTAGGCGATCAAATCGTATTTGAATGGCCGCATGTTATCAAGGGTGTTACTGGTTTTAGCAAGAGAATTCCTCATATCTATGGTATTGATGCTGGTTTAAACACAGTTACCTCCCGCGGTATTCTAGCAGAATATGACATTAACACAGGTGGTGGTTACACAAATGTTTGGAAAAAGCTAAATGGTCTTGAGGGTGCAATTAACTTATCATCCGAAACTGTGAGTGCATCTGGATTTACAATTAAATTTAGATTTACTGCTAGACCAGTTCTAAAATACACAGGTCAATCATCACAATTTGCTATCGGTGAAACTATTTGGAATAAGGCATCGGGTCCGACCGCAACTGCTGTTGTAGTCGAGGATGAAAATATTGCGTCAACCACAGGTAGCTTGGTGTTGTCAAATATAACTGGTGTATGGGTTCCATCAAATTCTATCTATAGTTCTGGTGGTGTTTTGCGTAGCACAATTACTGCTGTTAATACGGTCGGTGCATGGGCTCCACAACCAACAACAAGACTTTCGGGCGTTCGGTTATTCACCACAGTCGATAACTCAGCACCAAATGATTATCCATTCTTCGTTTATACCATGACATTTACAGGACTTCCTGTTGGCACAGATATTGTTATTCTTTCTGCTGGAACAAATACAATTCTCGCACAGCAAGATGCAAATCCAGCTACAAGCTATAGTTATGTATATTACAATGCTCAAAATATTGATGTGGGATTCATTAAACCTGGTTTCCGCCCATATTATATTAGAAATTTATCATTGACCGCGGGTAATTCGTCATTACCTATTTCTCTGGTGTTTGACAGAAATTATTCATAAATATTAAAAACATAAGGACTTGCCATGGCAAAAATTACTAGCAAAACAGGTTTGGTCGTTGATACTAATATTATCATCAACGAACCAGCAAAAACAATTCAATTCTTAGCTGCAGGCGGCCTCAATTTTAAAGAGGGTGTTACTTGGCAGGCTCTTTATTCTAAATTGGTCGACTTGTGGGCAACCTCAACATATCAAGACTCAGAATTCCCAGCATACGCAATTGACGCACTATCTGGTCAGTTTCAGATTGGTACAGACGGTGCAACATTCTCTGGTTGGACTTTCGCAGATCAAAGCACTCGTGATGCACTCCGTGACGGTGGTTGGTCAGAATTCAATGACGCCGGTGTGGAAGTTGCTCAGTATTGTAGTTTCGTCGGACTAGGTTCTATTACTCCAGCAACCACTGTTCAACCATATTATCACCTTGGCACTTCTGATGCGCCTGTCAATTTCCCATTCACCGATCAGTTTAACGTCGGTGTTAAGGTTAAAGATAACGTCGGTTTGAATAAAACCACATATGCTCAAGCATTCGTCCGTGAATACGGTAAAAAATTCAAAGCATCTAAACTAGCCGATACTGGTTCTACTGGCACTGGCGCGTTCAAGCAAAACTTCCTTGTTTCAAATGAAGATGACTTGAAGCTAACCACATTGCTTGGTGCTGTTGCTGCAACCGCTGATTCTGCTATGTCAGGTGCACCCTATTCTGGTATCACAGTCGCATATAATACCGCTGCTGTTACTCGCACCATCGCAGGTGTATCTCGTGATTTCAAAATCATCATTGAAGGTAATGGCGGTACTTTGGAACAGATTTACGCAAAAGTACAGTATTTGCTCCGTCAAGCTACTGATATTAACACTGGCGGCACTGCTGGTACAAAGATTGGTAAAATTCAGGACGAATTGTTAAAATTCGTTGGTGATACATTAGTTACCTCACAGTCCGTTTTCATTGACGATGTTCTTTCCGCTGACAGCAACCGTGTAGAATTCTACGATGATACAAATACCAAACGCATTAACAACTACACATCCTCAGGTACGCTTGAATTTAATAGCGTTCTAGTTGGTGCAGGATCAAGCTACCGTTTGATGTACACCTCTCCAACTGGCGCGGGTAACGACTACGGTGAAGCTGGCGCGCTAACAGTGAATAATGCTGCTGGTACTCCTATCACTGGCTCAATTTCTTCTGGCTCAATTTCTTTTGACTTTGACTGGAACGGCAATACTCAAGGTGGTTATTCTGGTTCTACCGAGCGTCCTGTTACTTTGATTGCGATTCGCCCAGGTTACGGTAAGTTTGCTGCTGGTACAGGAACAATCACTCAATCTAAAACAATTAAGATTTCAGCAACCGCTGAAGCTGATCGTGTTTATTCTGCTGCCTAATGGCAATTATCTTCGATCCTTCTACAAAGAGGATCATTCTGGATTCAGCCAGTGTAACTGCTACTGAGATTTATTCTCGTTCGGTTGACTGGCTAGCCCTTTCTGATAACATAAAATACGGGTTAGTATTTCGTGTTGCTGGTGGTGATGATCTAGGTGGTGGTCTCTCAATTCCTCCATACTTCTTTCTACAAGGAAGTTGGAGAATTAGACCTATGGAAGTCGACCACGATTTAGCTGTTACCGGTAACTTGTTCGTTGAATCTGGCGGAAGTCCATTTGTTAGAACTTTGGGACCATATCAGGTCAGTGTTAGATCAACCGTTCCCGTTGCTGCTCAGGGTATTTCTACATCTGGTGGTTCTTCTGGTCCCACTGCATCCGAAGTTGCCGCTGCTGTTCGTATTGAACTTAATCCAGAACTTGGTCATATTCTCACACTTGAAAATAATCAGGGAATGACTCCAACACAAGCAACAATGCTACTTGAAATTTACCGTCTATACGGGTTGGATCCAACTAAGCCGCTTGTTGTCAATAACTCTCAGCGTATCGCTGGTGCTGAAATCATACAAAATATCCAGTCTAACGATACACAAACAATAATCACTCGTGTTTAAGCATAAAGCACTTGCCCTTGATGGTGTTGGATTTGGTCATAAAGTTCTAGCAATTTTAGGCACCAGATGGTTTGATGTTGAAATTATTGTTACTCCACCAGTCGTTACTGGTGGAGGTGGTTATGTTGCGGGCCCGCCGTTATACACAGTCAAGTTCGTAGTTACACTAAAAAATGGTAAGGTTTTAACTACGGAGCATAAATACACAAAATTGGGTTTAGAAACTCTTGAAAAAGTAGTTGCTACATTCAAAAGTGCGCGAAAAGTATTTGATTTTATTACACTTAAAGTATCAAACATAAATAAGTATATTCACAAAATATTCGTCAAGGTAAAATAATGGCAGCATCAAAATACAATCTTTCAATTGAAGCTGGAGCAACGTTCCGCCTGAAAATGGTATGGAAAGATGCTACTGGCGTTCCTGTCGACCTCACTGGTTGCTCTGCTAAACTTCAGGTACGGAAGAAAGTTTCTGATATTACAGAAATTGTTACAATCACAAGTCCAGATTCAATTATTCTTGGTGCTGCTGGGGCAATCGAAATTGTTATTCGTGATGACGTAACATCCACCCTCGTTGACGGTGTTTATGACATGGAAATTACGCACCCTGCTGTTGGTCTAGAAAGACCAGATGTAACCCGTCTTTTATATGGATCCGTGACTGTTTCTAAGAACGTAACAAGATGACCGATGTAACAATTTCTCAAGTTAATGAAACTGTAAATATAACAAATGTAGTTGATGAAATTTCACTTCAACCAGTTGTTAATTCTGTTTCGCTTGAGCAAATTGTACCACCTGTTGTAACTATTGAAAATCATCTTAATGTTGTTACTGTAACACAAGATGCTAATATTGTAGAAATATATGCTGCTGGTCAACAGGGTCCTGCTGGTCCCATGGGTCCGCAGGGTTTAAAGGGTGATCCTGGTACGGGATCATTTTTCGTGTCTGAAGAAATAAATAATAGAACTCGGCTGGGTAGTGATGGTGGCATATTCACAGCGGATATTACTGTTGATCCACTAGCGCATTATATTTTAGCAAAATTGTAAGGAACTTATATGTCTCTTGAAACACGAATTTTAGCACTTGCTTCCGCTGTTGGTGCAGATGTTAAAACCCTGACCACTAATCAGGGCAATCTAGCATCATTAAGCACAACCGCGAAAAGTAATTTAGTTGCAGCAATTAATGAAGTCCTTTCAAAAGAAGGGGACTTGACAACTTTAACAACAACCACTCAGGCTAGTCTTGTTGCCGCGTTAAATGAAGTTGCTTCCGAACTTGGAAATATTGCCAGTTTAACAACCACTGATAAATCCAGTACAGTTGGTGCAATTAATGAATTGGCATCACAAATTGTCAGTTTGCAATCTGGTGCTGCTGGTGTTTATACCAACGCAACCTCTGTCCCAACAACTATCGGTGGCATTGCTTCTGGTTCAACATTCTCAAGCAAAACTTGGCAGGAAATGTTCACCTCATTGCTTTATCCATATCAGAATCCTACATTCTCCTCATTTGGTTTTACTGGCCAAGCGACTCCTCTTGAAGTTGGCGCGACAATTACTGCAAATCGTACCTTCACTTGGGGTACCACAAACGCAACAAATATTTCAACAAATACTATCAAAATTCAGTATCCAGTAGGCACTGACAAGGCAACTTCTCTTGCAAACGATGGAACTGAAACTGTTACACATGCTGCTATCCAGCGCACCACACCAGGCACTGAAACTTTCAGAATTATTGGCACAAATACCAATGCAATTACTTTCCAACGGGATGCATCTGTTGAATGGCGCTGGATGAAGTTTAGTGATAATTCTGCACTTGCTGGCCCATTATCGGCAGTACAAATTCAAGCACTTGCAACACAGAGTTTGGTCACATCTGGTGCTGCAACATATACATTCAGCGCGGTAGGTGGTACGTACAAGTATATCGCATACCCAGCATCTTTCGGAACTTTGACTACATTTAAGGATCAATCCACAAACTTGGACGTTCCTATGCAAACTGTTTATACGGTTTCTGTGACAAATTCATTTGGTCAAACAACAAACTATAATGTGCATCGGACGACAAACCAGCTTGGTGCAGCAATTAATATTGTAGCATCATAAGGAGAAAACGACATGGCTATTATTCCAGGTTCAGTCCGTGTTGGTGGATTCATTGCTCCTACCGACTCAACAGACACATATGCAGTAACAGATGACGTTTACGGGCGTGGTGGTTACCGCGCTGTTGCAGATTCAACAGAGCGTGATGCAATTTCTGCTGATCGTAGAAAACTCGGTATGCTTGTGCGTACCAACAGTGATGGTAAAATTTATACCCTTTCAGGTGGCATACTTAACGCAAACTGGGCAGAAGTTCAATTTGGTGTACAAATTAACGATGGATCTTCGTCAAGTACAACTGTCACATGGTCGGTTGACAAAATCCAAGGTCAAATTACAACGGCAGTAAGTGATCTTATTAATGGTGCTGGTGCAACACTCAACACTTTGAAAGAACTTGCCGATGCACTAAACAACGATCCTAGTTTTGCTGCAAACGTTGCAACTGAAATCGGAAATCGTGTTAGGTACGATGCTGTTCAAACACTAACTGCGCCACAAATGACTCAGGCTCGTTCTAACATCGGTGCTGCCGCTGCTAGTGATATTACCACACTAAACACAAATCTTGGCAATATTGACAGAGATTTTGCTGCTGATTACGTTACCGCGAAAACTTAATGACACTTGAATCTCGCATTCTCTCTTTAACTAACGCGGTAGGTGCAGATGTTAAAGTTTTATATGGAAAAGCTGACAAAGATATTGTGACTGTCAGCCTCCAGAATACGGATGCTCAGATTATCAGATTAAAACCAGTTTATAAAAAAGAAAATGGTTCTATTGGACTTGCAAGTGACTCGGCATTGACAACATCAAAAGTTTATGGGCTAGTTTATGATACTAGCATCGGAAACAATACTTTCGGAAATATTGTCATTAATGGTATTATTGATGTTTCTGAGAGTGTTTGGTTGTCAAACTTAGGTTTAAATCTTGTTGCTGGCCAGCAATATTTTTTAAAGGGTTCAAGTATTGACATTGTTCCCGATATGACATCAACTGCCGTAGTCCGTTTAGGCACAGCATTGTCAAGTACAAGATTTAAAATAGAAATAGAAGAACCAATTATCCTTTAGGAGATTTAAATGGCAGTTACCTCAAGAAAACCAATTTATTTAAATGCAACTGGTAACTTCCAGTTATTCAGTCAAACTGGTGGATCAGAAGATGTAATACCAGTATTGAACGGTGGTACAGGTGCTGCCGATGCTGCAACCGCAAGAACAAATTTAGGTGTTCAGGCTGCACATGCTAACCTAACAACTGTTGCTGGATATGCATCAATTGCAAGCTTAACCGCTCTAAATGCTCTCGCTTCTACTGGTTTAGTCGTTCAAACTGGCGCAAATACATTTACAGACCGCACAATCACACAGAGTACAGGTATTTCTATTACAGATGGCAACGGTGTTGCTGGTAATCCAACAATCGCTCTTGCTACACTGACTGACAGCGCAACTGGTACATTCCTAAAAATAACTCGTGACACATATGGTCGAGTTTCTGGTACCACTGCTGTTCTTGCTGCTGACATTACTGGTCTAGTTTCTGGTACATATGCACCTATCAATAATCCAACATTCACCGGCACCGTAACACTTGCCGCTGATCCTGCTTCTGCACTTCAAGCCGCAACAAAGCAATATGTGGATTCTGTCACTACTGCTGGCATCTATTGGAAACAATCAACTCGCGCTGCAACCACAGCAAATATTGCAACGCTTGCAGGCGGTGCACCTAACACGATTGACGGTGTTACGCTTGCTGCAAATGACAGAATTCTTGTTAAAGATCAAACAACAACATCCCAAAACGGCATATATTATGTTGCAACCCTCGGCACTGGCTCAAACGGTACATGGACTCGTGCAACTGATGCTGACGGTGCTACCGAACTTGGTACCGGATCAACTTTCTGGGTTTCAGAAGGTACCGTTGCGGCGGATACAGCTTTCACACTAACCACCAATGGTGCTATTTCTGTCGGAACAACAGGCTTAACTTTTAGTCAGTCCGGCGGCATAACTGCAACACTTGCAGGTAACGGTCTTATCAAAAATGGTTCTGTGATCGACCTCAATATTGGTGCAGAATTCACGCTATCTACCGACCAACTAACACTTGCAACAACAGGTGTTGGTGCCCAGGCATCTGGTGCATACAAGATTACAATTGATACAAAGGGCCGTATCACCGCTGCTACCGCTTTGACGGCTTCCGATATTTCTGCTCAAGCTGCAAGCACAACTTTGTCAAATTTGACAACACTTGGTGGTTCTGGCACTGGCCTCCATGTCCAAACCGCAGCAAATACGTTTGCACTTCGCACCATAACACAAAGTACAGGCATCACAGTAACAAATGGTGATGGTGTTTCTGGTAATCCAACAATCGCTCTTGCATCCGGTGTTGCTACTCCGGGTACATATTATTCTGTTACAGTTGATACCTACGGTCGTGTTACTTCTGGTTCTGGCACATCCGCCGCAGGTACAGTCACAACTTCTTTGACAAATGCAGAAGCAACCACAATTGTTGCAGGTGCACCAGTTTATTCCTTCTCCTCTGGAAACTGTAAGAAAGCAATTGCTAACTCCTCTACAACCACGGTTGTTATTGGTATTGTCACTGCTGACACAAATGCTGCCGCTTCTGGAACAATTTCAACTGCCGGTTCTGTCACTTTGACAACTGGACAGTGGGATGCTGTTACTGGTCAAACTGGTGGTCTTACTTCTGGAACAAGATACTTTTTAGATAATGCAACTGCTGGAAAGATGATGACAACACCACCAGGCACTGGTTTTGTTGAACCAATTGGTACAGCATTATCATCCACTGTTCTTCAGCTAAATATTGGGTATCCAATTCAGTTGTAAAATAAATGGCTAATAAAACCCCACTCGTAATGAATGGGGGATTCCCTCAGCAATTGCAGAGTGGGGATTCCCTTTCTGCTCCCAGTTTTACAATTTCATCAATGATTGAAATGGATTCTGGAACATTGACAACAGCAGCAACCACTGCAAATCAGGTTTTGGATTTATCTCCAATTGCAACTATTAGAACAGCAAAATATATTGTCCAAGTAACCTCAGGTACCGCATATTATAGCACGGAAATAATGTTGTCTCACAATGGAACAGTTGCATATATTTCAGACTCAAATTCTATAGGCTCAAACTTATTACTTGCTGGATTCACATGTGATATAAGTGGTGGGAATCTTAGACTATTGACAACACCATTAAATGCGGTAACTGTGTATAAGTTTTTTGCTACAAAAATTGTTTTATAAATAAAAGAAATTATTCAGGAATAATTATGATTCTACATAAAATGCAATTAGATGAAGCGAATGTCATTGAATTTGACTTGCAGGTATTTGGTACCGCGGAAAAGACTTCAGACATTCGATTCGTCATTGAGGGACCCGACTTCAGTATTCTTTGTCCATGCACAGAGAATAATGGCACCATTTCCGTTCAAGTTCCTAAACTTAAAGGAGTTATTCCTTCTGGTGTTTATGAATCAAAACTTGAGGTTATCTTGGATGGAAAGATTTTCACTCCACTAAATGAGTCAGTTGAATTTGAACCACTCATTGAATTTGGCGTTAAGAAGCAAAAAGCTGAATCTGTCAAAGAAGGTGTCACTGTTCAACTAAAGAATGGTAGCCCATCTTTTGAAGATACCACACCAAATAATTTCCAACTTGCTGAATCTGACGGATTTGAAATTGTCAAGATTAAGAATTTTGACGTTCTTAAGAAAGATGACAAGTATTGGGGTTTCGTTTCAGAAAAAGCATATCTGAAAACTGATGCAGGACACGATACACTTGCCGACTTGATGGAAAGTATGTAAGATGACACGCCAAGAATTCGCGGAATATGGGCTTCGTAAGCTAGGTGCACCACTAATCAACATCGAAATTGCTGACGAACAGTTGGAAGACTGTATCAAAGATGTTTTGGATTATTACCACGAATATCACAATGATGGCATTGAGCGCGACATTTACAAATACCAAGTGACCGCCCAAGATATTACTAACGGCTTTTTTACAATACCAGAAGGCATTGTTAGTGTTCTTCGTGTGATGCCATTTACTGGCACAAATGCATCCGGCAGTTACCTCATGTCAGGTCAATATCAGTTTATGCTATCTGAAATGAAGTGGTTGCAAGGTGGCAACACCAGCAATTATTTTATTTCCATGGACTATATTAACCATGTTAATTTCATTCTAAACAAAGAGAAATCTTTCCGCTTCAATCGTAGAATGAATAAATTGTTTTTGGATGTTGACCAAACACAAGTTACCGAAGGAATGTATCTTGTTGTGGAAGTCTACCGCGAATTAGATCCAGACGAATATGATTCTGTTTATAATGACCGCTGGCTCAAGAAATATTTTGTCGCAAACTTGAAACAACAATGGGGACAAAACCTGTCTAAATATGATCGTATGGAACTTCCCGGTGGTGTCATTATCAACGGATGGCAGATCAAAGAAGAAGCAATCCGCGAAATGGCTGAACTTGAAGCTGAATTGCAAACCATTGAGGGTCCTCTACTGTTCGCAGTAGGTTAGTAACCACTTTTCCGCGCAACACTATTGGCTTTTCATGTAAATCCTATAATGTATCATAAATGACGCATTAAGTGCTTTAATGTATCTTTTATGATACAAATTACATTAAAAAATAGGTGTTATTAGAGTAGCAGTGTTGGAGCGAAGCGACAGGCGCTGAAAGCGCCTAACTTGATGTTTTATAAGTGTTATTTGATATTTCAAGTGGTTTAAATTAACATCTAATGTTTTTAGGTGTCACTAAGTATCAATAACATCAAAAACATGAAAAAATCACTTGTAACTACTTGATTCATATGATGTAATTTTAGTGATTTTGATGTAACATTAGAATTGCATGGTAACTTTAATTATGTTACATAGCATTTATAATGTTACTCAGCAGGCGGCTTCGCCGAGGTGCTGGCGCACCTGTTTCTGCTACCAAAACACTTCTGGTTTTAACTCTTTTGGTTCTTCTAGGTAACCACTAGAAATTCATAGCCCTCTCCACAACTAACGTATGCCGAGTTTTAAGCGGGACAGGACCAACGACATGAGTATCACATGTTTACCTTTTTGAACCATAATAGTTGACTTCTCCCAAGTTTCTCTATATTTTACATCCTGTGGTGCTGTATGATTGAATAACCCATGACAAGTTATTCCTGGCAGTTACGGATGCTCCGGTGCGAGAGGGGTATCGCAACCTGCGGGTCTATTTTACCTGTTTGATTTCAGAAAATGCCTCGGATACAATTTCAACACCGAGTATATTTGACTACATTAAAAACCTCTGAACTCATTACTCTGTCTCATGATGAATTCTCTGTGGAGTATAGCATAAATACTTTTATTCCACAAGTTTATTTAGTGTGTTGTGGTGAATTATTTTGACATGAAAATGTAAAGATTTGTAAAGGAATTTATTATGGCTAAAACAAAAAATCGTGAAGATTACCGTCCTGACCAGACTCTGGATGAAGATCCACTCAAAAAATACCCAAAACCCACTGCTGGTGTCACTTGGCTGAACGTCCCATTTAATTGTAAGAATATGGCAAAAGATGCTGGTGCCAAGTGGGACAAAGAATCCAAGCGTTGGTTCGTGCCTGAGGGTAAATCACTCATGAATTTTGTTGATTGGCTACCCAAGGAACAACGGGAGCGCATTGAGTACCTACGCGAAAAATACGTTGAAAAACAAAAGTCTGACTACGTGAAAGCAAATCACAGGTACCAGTCACAAAAAACTAAATGGGTACACCCGTCGGAAAGAGTTGACAATTAATTCAGTTGCGAATATACTGGCTTTACTGAGTAGACAACTGGAGAAAGATCATGTTGGTTGCAACTTCTGAACTGTCAGGCGCCGCACTTGATTGGGTTGTGGCGAAATGTGAAGGCAATAGCTATGCTGAAGCAACGAACAATCCATTTTTGTATAAATGGAATAACTATCTAATACCACACTATTCTACCGACTGGTCACAAGGTGGTACGATCATTGAGCGGTTAATGAAGGAGGTTTCATACTTCTTTTTAGAAAACGACTTTTTTAACTATGGTCATCACTGTGCGTTAAGCATAACACCTCATGACAACCATCATGGATATGGTGCGTCACCACTAATTGCATCCATGCGTTGCTACGTTTCCAGTAAGCTGGGTGACTATGTGGAAATTCCTAATGAATTAGTTGACAATTAATTCATTACCAAATATACTGACTTCACTAAACAAATTTCTGGAGAAATAAAATGTGTTGCGACGGTTCTAGCGCCAATTTAGAAGAAGCTGTTGGTGAATGTCCGGAGTGCGGTGCAAGAGTTGATGTTTATGGTTATTCCGTAGAGGAGTGCTGTAACTATTCTCCAGCATGTAAAACCTGTGGTGATGCACCTTGTGATGGTAGTTGCTAGGAGATTGTTATGCGCGGTAAGTATTCCCCGACTGTTTCAGCGGCTTACATGGTTAACCAGAAGTGGTGGGACCGTTATAGCGAAGATGAAAATGGTAACTGGAATCAGTACGATCCAGAAGGATATGATTCTTACGGTTACGATAAAAACGACTGTGACCGCGCTGGAAATCAAGAATATGAATATTACAGTAATGATTCTGATGATGAATATGGTCCAGATGCTGACATAAACTTCAAGTATGAAGCTGCTATGGACGAATGGACTTTTGACGGTGTTAAACCTGTGAGAAAATCATGAACAAAATCGGTATTGATGTTGATACAGTGGATGCACAAAAACTCATTTCTGCACTGTGGAAATTGGATGGTATCGTTGAAACTGTTGTTTTCGGTGGTGCTTACCGTGAAGATCCGCGTTATTGCCAAGTTCATCTTGAGACAATCTGGACGGAAGAACAAGTCGATACTTGGTTGTACGAAAGTTCTCCTGTTAATTATGTTGGGACATTTCCGCGATGAAAATTTATGTAATTTGTGAACCTTGCGATGATCGATATTATCCCGGTCATCCTACAGATATAGCATTTTTTGATGAAGTGGAAGCAAAAGAATATTGTTTGGAAAAGAGTCCGGGTGACCCAGATACCGATCCGTACTATTATGATTTTGCGTATTATTATAGAGAAGTAAATGTTATATCAAATGTTGTACTACAAAAGGAGCAATACCCTTGTTGAAATTAATAAATTTAGCATCATTAGGTAAAACCGAGTCAGTTTCCAACTTTTTCACCTTGTTTTCTGACATTAATGATGAATCCGCACAAAATGCAGTATCATGGATTCTGGAAGCAAATTACTCTGATGAACCTCCAGAAGATTTGACAATGTTTGTCAATAGTTCGGGTGGTAGCCTTTCTTCTGCATTCGCTATCATTGACATGATGCGTGGTAGTTCAATTCCCATTCGCACCATCGGTATCGGTCAACTTGCTTCTGCTGGCCTTCTGATTTTCATGTCTGGTGAAAAAGGTCAGCGTGTTCTCACTCCAAACACTAGCATCATGTCACATCAATACTTTTGGGGTGCTGCTGGTAAAGTTCATGAACTGATTGCTGTACGCAAAGAACAAGACCTAACTCAGCTACGTCTTATCAAACATATTCAAAAATGTACTGGGCTAGATGAAAAGAAAATAAATAAAGAACTGATGCCTCCACATGACGTTTATTTGGATGCGAAAGAAGCACTCAAACTGGGTCTTTGTGACCACGTAAAGGAACTAAAGTAAAAATGTACCCTATGCAGACCGACTGGAAAGTTAAGAAAGATAAAACTTCCAGACTTCTAGGTAAAATTCTATGGAATACCACCCAACTTCAAGCATTTGTGTTGGGTGCCAAAGATGATTACAATTTCATAAATCGCGTTTATGACGCACAACTTCGGTTATTCCAAATCAATGCAAAACGACTTTCTTAATCCACTTAGCCTCCAAATTGCGATTAATGGTAAGGTAGCAGAAGGTAAAACCTATATTGATGCAATGTTGGAATTCTGTGATGATGCTGATATTGATTATGAGGATATTGTAGAATTGATTTCTGACAATCTCAAACAAAAAATCCGCGAAGAATATGTAGAATCTGGCTATTTGAAACCAGAGGCTTCTCTGAATATATGATGGATACTGGTGATTTTTATAAAGTTTATAAATCCACCAAACTACATTTCACTCAAGCAAAGTTTGATTTGTTCAAAAACAGAGTAAAAATTGCGGGTGAATATGAGTTTGAAAATCAAACTGATGCATATCTGATGAAAGCAATCTCTCCTATGTTTTCTGGTAGGCAAGATGCTGCAAAGACATGTATTGCAAACTTTTCAAATTGTAATTACTGGTTGAATCATGACCGTAAGCAAATTATGCGCCGTAGAGTAGTTTGGGACGCATACAGAAAGCAACCTGAAAAAGCTTTCACACATGATTTAGAAGTGTTGCGAAATAGCACTGACAAATCAATTATAGATTTCATTAAACCAACCAAGTCTGGCTGTCACCCACCAATCATTCAGCTATGGATGAACGAAAAAGTTTCCGCGGATTTCCTATGCACAGTTGATAAAAGTTATCCTTTCATCGATGCATATGACGAATTTTGGTTTCGTGAATCAAATGCAAAAATTAGGTTGACAAAAAATAGAAACTTTGTTAAACTAGATGAAGTGACAATATCTGAAATTATTCACACAGTTTTTAATCAAGGAGTTTTGTACTAAAATGGGTCAAACCTATAAAAAATTCGTCAAACATGTTTATGATGACGAAAGTAATGAAAAGAATCGTAAAGCTGCTGGTAAGCGTAGTCATAGCAGATTTCATGAAAATGAATCAATTGACTTGGAAGAATTGCAACATGACCAGTATTATGATCAGTATGAATCATACTTGAAAAAACTCAAATAATGCCACTATAAATACTTTTGTAGCACCCCGGGAATTCTTCCCAATCGTATCCATCGTAATATATCGTATATAAAGGAAATAATATGTCAAATAAAAACGCTTTCGCAAATATCCTGGCCGCTGTTTCAAAGATGAAAGAGGGTGGTGGTTCTTCTTATCAAGATGAAAAGGATAAGTATTGGTCTTGCGAAACCGATAAGGTAGGTAATGGTCAAGCTACCATTCGCTTCCTACC
>ERZ1034365.227-NODE-227-length-32333-cov-3.588883_pt1 | contig 32333 bp, 33 predicted proteins | sample MGYA00520615_ERZ1034365 | MGnify/ENA primary metagenome ERZ1034365 (study PRJEB33736, sample SAMEA104284505) | Azolla filiculoides | biome: Urban; feature: Water surface; material: Ditch water | place: Netherlands | collected 2015-10-28 | depth 0-0.1 m ...
GAAAGCACTTTAAATCTTGGGGGTGAACGGTCTCGACTTTGGATGTTGAGGCAGGGGAAGCGGGCCGAGGAAGCCGGGATGATCTCGTAAACCATGAAACCTGTGCACACATAACTGCAGACAACAGTCGCAGTGATTTCGCTCTAGCTGCATAAGCTAGTTCCAAATCCGTCAGCCCAGGGGCGCTCTCGCTCTGGAATCTGGCGTCGCTAGAGAGCTCTTCATCTACATAGCGTTGCGAATATGTAGAGAGAACAGTTTCGCAAATGAGTTCGTTGAATACTTGTGTTTGAGAGATTCAGGACTGAGAAAACGCAAATAACACTACACACGTAGAAGCCCTGTTTGAGCTCTGAAGGACCCGGGTTCGATTCCCGGCACCTCCACAACGAACGAGGAGTATGAAAGTGCTTGCACTTTCATATATCCGAGTGAGGCGTGATGGTTGAGCGCTTTTGCGCGAAACCTCCACAACGAACGAAAAACCGACCGAAGCTATGTCTACAAAGCTTCGATCGGTTTTATTTTCCATGAGCACCGCCCTCGATCGGCGCCTCAAGAATGGTTATTTATTGAGCCAGTTGTCGACCTCATCGACATTTAACTTTCGCAAAATTGTTTTATCGCTGCGTTGAATTACTTGAGACCCAACGGCCAAATCATGCAGCGTGCGCTGAGTGCTGGTGAGAATAAAGGCACCGTCAATAATGTAATTAGCCATAAAAAGGAAGCTGCCAAGCACCCAATGCAGTACGCCCTTAATGAGCACTTCGCGAATTACCATCTTTTTCCACCCGAATGGAATGCCTGTTTCTGAATCAACAACTACTTGTCCCATCAAATGGTGACCAGGAGTCGTTCCTTTTTCCGCCAGAGTGATAAACCAAATAATCCATACCACTCCGAAGCCAAGCCCGAAAATTAGTGCATCGATAATTAATGCAATCAAACGTGATTGCGGTGTTGCCAATTCTCCATGTGCAGTTGATTTATTGGGATTTAGGAGGAATTGTGAAGTTCCTGATTGGGGTTTTGAATCGCTGTGAAAATTGTCGTAGTCATGATTAATTTTTCTGTTCATGAGCGCAAAATATTCTCACCAATTGGTGTTTAAGAACCAGCCATATTTATGTGGAAAGAGGAGGCCAGAAAGTGCCGGAGAGTGAACGATAGATTGCGAATTGGTGAGAGTTCGGTAAAGGCGTAAAGGCGTAAAGGCGTAAAGGCGTAAAGGCGTTAGTGCTGGCCTTCGGGGCCATGTCCATCATTTCCTGATGATCTTCCATTGCGCCCTTTGTATCCAACGCGCTTTAGTAGATCGCCAACTATAAAAGTCTCTGGAAAGTATTCGCGGCGCAAAGCAATATAACAAGTGACCACCGCTGTTAATCCAACTAGTCGTGGGAATAGTGGAAGCCCAGAAATGATGAGAAATTGCACTCCAACTAGGGTTCCTAGTGTTACAAGGAAGATGTGGAGAAACTTTCGCACAAGACGTAATAGCGCAAAACCTATCCCGGGTTTACCTGAAAGAGCATTCACCAATACATGTGATGAAAGACCAATCGCAATTGGTCCTGCGAACATGGCAATGAGGAAGAGCGCTGCAACAACAATCGCTAGTGACTCCACTTACTTGTTCCAGTCGGTTCTAAGTGCAGCAAACAAAACCATGTCTTCGCGAGTTCCGTCATCCTGCATGCACTTATCGCGCATGATGCCTTCTTGCATATACCCAGCGTTCTTAAGCACCTTCAGTGAAGCAACATTAGATGCAACAACTAGAGCTTCAATTCGATGGAAGCCGATACTTTCAAATCCATACTCAGTTAGTAAGCGGGTTGCCGCAGTTGCAACTCCCTTGCCTCGTACATCGGCCGTTAACCAGTAACCAATTTCAGCTTTCGCGTCCTCAAGATCAAGTGTGTGAAACGACAGTGCACCGGCAAATTTGCCATCGTATTCAAGAGCCAACTGAAGCTCGGTGCGCATAGTGAAGCCATTGGGGGAGCGCTCACGAACGTAATGTTCAGCAGTCGTCATTTGGTAGTTCGCTGGAATGCGAGTGAATTTAGGAATTATTGGATCTTGGACACCTTCAAATAAAGGAACGATGTCTCGCTCTTCTGGCTTGCGAAGAGTAATCAACCCATGTTGCAGGGTTGGAACTTCAGTGGGCCACCAGATCATTGGTGAAGTATCGCAGGTTAATTAACCTTCTTGTAAGTCAGTAGGCGCACCGTGTACATCAAGTACATCCCCGCCCAACTTTGCACCCTCACCACTACGGTTCAAAGGCGCCTTTGGCTTTGCATCATCCTTGTAGATCGCTGGAATTGAACCCAACAACCCCTTCTGGAAATCCTCAAAGGCCTGCAGAACTTCGCGCTTTGTATTCATAACAAAGGGCCCCATCCATGCAACAGGCTCTTTAATTGGTGCTCCACCGAGAATAAATAGCTCCAGCTCTGGAGAACGTGCCTCCTGCTGATTCGCAGCGCGCACAACAATTGTGTCGCCTTCACCAAAAACCGTTAGCTGACCTGTTTGCACGGGACGTGCTTCATCGCCAACAAATCCATGTCCTGCCATTGTGTACACAAGTGCGTTGTAATCCTTGCGCCATGGCAAACGAAGCTCTGCACCTGCAGCAACAGTTGCATGCAACAAAGTAATTGGAGTTTGTGTTGAACCCGGACCAAAGTGTCCATCAACCTCACCAGCGATAACACGCAAAAGCGCACCACCATCTGCAGATGACAACAATGCAACATCCTTTGCACGAACATCTTGATACGCAGGAGGTGACCACTTCTTCGCAGCTGGCAAGTTAACCCACAGTTGGAATCCGTGGAACAAACCACCAGACATAACCAAACTCTCTGGAGGAGTTTCAATATGCAGAATTCCTGCGCCTGCTGTCATCCATTGTGTATCGCCATTTGAAATCGTTCCGCCACCACCATTGTTATCTTGGTGATCAAAGATTCCATCAATTATGTATGTAACAGTTTCAAATCCGCGGTGTGGGTGCCAAGGAGTTCCCTTTGGTTCACCTGGTGCGTATTCAACTTCACCCATTTGATCCAAGTGAATAAATGGATCCAACTCTGCAAGATCAACACCAGCAAATGCACGACGAACAGGAAAGCCTTCACCCTCGAAACCTTGAGGCGCGGTCGTAATGCTCTTCACCTTGCGTGCACGTGCACCTACAACTTCGCTTACGCGTGGCAATACGGTGATGTCGCTGACGGTTACTGCAGGCATTTCGATCTCCTTAGTTCAGAATCCAAGGTTAATTGAACTTTCAACTACCAGCAACCGGAGCAAGTTTTCGAAGTTAAGAGTTCGATGAAATCGTATCTTTGTCCTAAGCGACCTCGGAATTAAGCGTCAACCGATTACAAAAAGGCCCTGGATTTCATGGAACTGCTTAACTAGAAAAGCTTGCTTTTAGAGGGCTTTGAGCGCAGAGACAACCTTGGTTAATGACGCCTTCGCATCACCGAACAAAAGCATTGTCTTTGGATCGTATAGAAGCTCGTTCTCGATGCCAGCAAAACCTGGGCGCATTGAACGCTTCAGGAAGATGATGTTGGCTGCATGGTTCACTTCAAGAATTGGCATTCCGTAAATTGGGCAACCAGGAGTTGTCTGTGCAGCAGGGTTAACAACATCGTTTGCACCGATAACGATCGCAACATCTGTCTGACCGAATGTTGGATTCACTTCATCCATTTCAGCCAATTGATCGTATGGAACATTTGCTTCAGCAAGCAGAACGTTCATGTGTCCTGGCATACGACCTGCAACAGGGTGAATACCGTATGCAACATCGATGCCCTTTGAAATCATCAAATCTGCTAATTCGCGAACTGTGTGCTGAGCTTGCGCAACAGCAAGTCCGAATCCTGGAACGATAACAACGCGACGTGCGTAGTTCAGCAAGATCGCAACATCGTCAGGTGAACCTGATCGAACAGGTCGCTCTTCTCCTGCCGCTGCAACATCTTGTGGCTTTGCAGTAAATGCACCAAACAAAGTTCCAAACAAGGAACGTCCCATTGCCTCTGCCATCAAACGGGTCAAGATAGTTCCTGATGCACCAACGAGAGTTCCAGCAATGATCAGCAATGTTGAATCAAGAACATATCCGCTGGCCGCCACTGTTAAACCAGTAAATGCGTTCAACAATGAAATAACAATTGGCACATCTGCGCCGCCCACTGGAAGTACGAAAAGCACACCAAAGAGCAGTGATAACCCAGCAAGAATCAACAGTGGGGAAGTGCCAAGGGCGTTTACAACCCAACCGCCAACACCAATAACTGAAACAAGCGTTGCGGCGATAATAAAGCGGCCCGCTGGGAAAATTACAGGGCGAGTAGTCATCAACTCTTGAAGCTTCAAGAAGGTAATGATTGAACCGCTGAATGAAACACAGCCCACAATTACTGTAAATACAGTGAAGATAACCTCTGCCGTTGTCGCCTCAACACCAAGGTGTAGATATTCAACGATCGCTACTAATGCAGCTGCGCCACCACCCACACCATTAAATAGTGCAACAAGTTGTGGCATCTGAGTCATTTGAACCTTGCGAGCAGCAGGAACGCCGATCACTAATCCAATTGCAATAGCCCCAAGAATCCAACCGAGATGATTAAGCGGAAGAGATGAACCTGGGTTTGCGTAGAAGAACACAACCAAAGTTGCAAGCCCTGCACCAAATGCACCGATCAAGTTTCCGCGACGCGCAGTCTTTGGATGAGACAAGCCCTTGAGAGCAAGAATGAAGGCAACACCTGCTGCCAAACCAATGAGGTCATACAGAGTGCGGCTCATTTTTTATTTCCTTTGAACATCTCAAGCATTCGGTCGGTAACTACAAAGCCACCCACCATGTTGATCGTCGCCAAAATAATTGCCGCAATGGAAAGCCCAAGTTCAAGGTTTGTTTCACTGTGATCGGCAACGATGATTGCACCAACCAAAATAACTCCATGAATCGCATTTGCACCTGACATCAATGGTGTGTGAAGTGTTGATGAAACCTTTGACACAACCTCAAAGCCAACAAAAACAGCCAGTACGAAGATCGAAAGAATCGCCATTGGTTCCATTACTTTGCTCCTCTTCGTGATCCACCATGTGTAACTGCAGAGCCATTAATAATTTCATCCTCAAAATCAAGGTTAAAGGCCACCTTTTGATCATCCTTTGCAGGCACTGTAAATAGTGACAATAGATTCACAACGTTGCGCGAATACAAGAATGAGGCGTGGAATGGCAGTTGGCTAGGCACATCTTTACCGCCCCAAATGCGTACTCCGCCAGATGTTTCAACAATCTCACCAGGCTTTGATCCCTCAACATTGCCACCAGTTTCTGCAGCAAGGTCAACGATTATTGTTCCAGGAGCCATTGAATCCACCATCGCTTGTGTCATCAATCGTGGTGCTTGGCGACCCGGTACCGCAGCGGTTGTAATAACAACATGTGATTTTGCAATGTAAGGAGTAAGCAGTTCGCGTTGCTTTGCTGCGCGCTCTTCAGTCATCTCGCGTGCATAACCACCGGCACCTTCAAGTGCTTCAAGTTCTAATTCAATAAATGCTGCACCCATAGAACGAACCTCATCGGCAGATGCTGGACGAACATCGTAGGCAGAAACAACTGCACCTAAACGTCGAGCGGTAGCAATTGCTTGCAAACCAGCAACACCTGCACCAAGCACAAGTACCTGCGCCGGAGTAACTGTTCCAGCAGCAGTCATAAGCATTGGGAAGAATCGTGGTGAAAGTTCAGCGCCAACAATTGCTGCACGGTAACCGGCACACAAAGCTTGTGAAGTTAAAGCATCCATAGATTGCGCACGAGAAATACGTGGAACAAGTTCTAATGAAAACGCGGTAACACCAGCAGATGCAGCGGCATCAATTGAATCAACCGCTGTAACTGGTGATAAGAAGGAAATAGTGATCGCACCTTTTTTCAAGGTCGCCATCTGATGTGGCGTAAGTGGTTGAACAGAAAGAACCACATCGGCATCTGCAAGAACATCGCCTTGCTTCACAGTGGCACCTGCCGCTGCAAAATCAGCGTCAGTTGCTTGTGAATGGGTACCCGCACCAGCTTCGATAATTACATCAAGGCCTAAACGAGTTAATTTATTGATGACATCTGGAACAAGCGCAACGCGCTTTTCTCCATCTTTGATTTCCTTCGGGACGGCTACGCGCATGTCCTAAATGTTAGTGCGTAGAGCCCTTCAAGTCACCACTTACTAGGTGGTACAGGATGGATTGGATCGTAGTTCGGCGGTGATATGCCTCTCTCCAAATTACTGATCGAGGCCCATCAATGACCGATGCTTCAACCTCTTCACCGCGGTGAGCAGGTAAACAATGCATGAACAAAGAATCTTTACTTGTTAACTTCATCAAGTTTTCTGTAACGGCAAATGGAGAGAGAGCCAGCACCTTTTCTGCACGGTCTGCTTCTGAATCACCCATCGACATCCATACATCGGTATACAAAACAGATGCATCCTTAGAAGCCGCCTCTGGATCATTTGAAATCTCAACTTTTCCACCACTACTAGCTGCAATGTTTTTTGCAACCGCAACAACAACAGGATCTGGTGCCCACTTACCTGCAGGTGTTGCTGCAACAACATGCGCACCCATGATGGCTCCCATGATTAACCAGGCATGAGACATATTGTTTCCATCGCCCAGATAAACAAATTTGCGACCTGAAATATCTGTGCCAAATTTTTCGCGAATTGTTAACCAATCTGCAAGCAACTGTGTTGGGTGATCAACATCTGTTAATGCATTGATAACCGGAATAGATGCGTTTGCACCAAGTTCATCAACATCAGATTGTGCAAAGGTGCGAATAATTAATGCACTGCAATATCCGCTAATAATTCTTGCGGTATCGGCGATGGTTTCTCCGCGACCCAACTGCAGTTCATCTCCGCGAATAAAGATTGGCGTGCCACCAAGGTGAGCAACGGCGGTTTCTGAAGCAAGACGGGTACGGGTTGAAGGCTTAGTCATGTAGATCGCGACCGTCTTATTGGCCAGTGCGGTCTTAGAACGAAGTGGATTCTCAGCAAATTCAGCGGCTGTCGAAAGTAATAACTCGACATCAGCGCGTGACAGGTGCTCGGTTCTTAGTAAGTCCTTCATTTGCGAATTCTACCCGTAGTTTTGGGGTGCCAATAGGTATTCTTATCCACCTCATGGGCATCTTTAAGAAAATCGGAACAGACGGTGATACCGATCTGTTGACCCGTCCTTCCGAAGAGCTGCTCGAAGATGATGGCGGTCACGATCGTTTTGCACATTATGTGAAGAAAGAAAAGATCGTGGAATCAGCCGTGACTGGAAAAGCTGTTACCGCATTGTGCGGAAAGAAATGGACCCCTTCACGAGATCCAGAAAAGTACCCAATTTGCCCAACCTGCAAAGAAATACATGCAGGATTGAAACCACCATCCGAAGACAAGTAATTATGAAGCGGTTGTTCAGCTTCGCACTCACCCTGATCCTTGTAGCAACCGCTGCGATTCAACCAACATTTGCTGTTGAAAAAGCGCCCCGCAAGATTTTGTCTGGCTGGATTCCTTATTACTCTGTTCGAACAGTTTTACCTCTAGTTCGCAAACTTCCATCCGCGCAACCTGCAGTTGCGGGACAGCCAGCTGTCTGTGATGCATCGCAATATGGCCCCACTGAAAACCAGGCGATTGAAAGCTCTTATCTATTTACAAATAAAGATCTCATGAAAGAGGTCATGCCTTTTTGGTTCTCGCTAAAGAGCCCAACTGTCATTCGCGATGATTATGTGACCGGAAATCCTTCTTGGCCAATGGCAGACACTGTTTGTTTAATGCGTCGTGCAGGACTGCAGATCATTCCAACGATGACAGATGGCACTGCAAAGTTAGTGCTTTCTGGTTATTTAGCGAATGCAACAACGAGAACAACATTGGTTAAGACGATTGTTGATTTAGTTATGAAAAATAACTTTGATGGCATAGATCTTGATTACGAGGGCTTTGCTTTTGTCGATGGAAATTCTTCCTGGAGCAAGACGGCGCCGCGCTGGGTAGCTTTCATCAAAGAACTCAGCGTTGCACTGCATGCACAAAAGAAGTTGCTCTCCGTTTCAACGCCATATTTATATGACCCAAAGGAAAAACAAAAGGGTTACTTTGTTTACGCCTGGGCAGATATCGCAAGCAGTATCGACCGATTAAGAATCATGACTTACGATTATTCAGTTGCTAAACCAGGCCCAATGGGGCCGATTACGTGGGTTGATAAAACAGTTAAGTACGCGATGAGCGTTATGTCCTCTTCCAAAATTTATATTGGATTGCCTGGATATGGACGCGACTGGATCACCTCAGTAAATGGAAAATGTCCAACGTCAGCGCCTCCTGGATTAATCGGAGGTGCAAAAGCCTCAGTATTTAAAATTAATTACGCAGCAGCAAAAGCGGTAATTGATAATGCTGTGCCAACATTTGATGAGAAATCTAGCGAAGCGACCTATAGCTATACCCAGATTTATAACGGCTTATCAGCAAGTGGCGCTTCTACTGAATGTAAGGTCAATCGCACCGTTTGGTATCAAAACTCCCGCAGCTTTGCCGAAAGAACGGCTCTCGTTGCTAAGTATCGATTAGGCGGAGTAGCACTGTGGACATTTGCTATGGAAGACAACGCATCAACACTTGAAATTAGAAATGCTGCCCTTGCGATCGCACCTGACCCAATCGTAAACACAATGACAATTGAAGGTTTAACGCAAGGCAATACTTATTACGGGGATCTCTTCACTGTAAAGGGCTTGATCACCCTTAAAGATTTAACTCCGGTGGCTGGACTACCTGTTGCACTAGAAATTAAGCGTGCGAATGAAACCGCCTGGACGAAGATCACTGAATTAACAACAGCCGCAGATGGAACGGTTTCTACGCCAATGACATTAGGCGGGACTGCGACTATTAGATTCACAACTGTTGGAACATGGGAACGTGCCGAATCAATTAGCAGCGAGCAAAAAATCTCAGTGAAAAGCAAGCTACAAATAGATCGCCCGGTATCAGTTCTGAAGTCGATGCCAGTCATCATTAAGGCGCAACTCTTACCTAGAATCGCAGGCAAGAGCGGCTTCTTGCAGAAGAATGTAAATGGAAAGTGGCAAAATATAGGTGCTGCATCATTATCTGATGCAAACGGTTTATTTACATTTACAACTACTGAAAGCAAGCGGGGAGTAGTCACGATGCGCGTTCAGATAACTGGCGATATTGCCTCTGAGCCATTTGCGATTGTGATTCGTTAACGATGGTCAAACTAAATGACAAGATTGAAGAAGAGCTAAAGGCTATCTTCAACGGTGATATTCCTTGGGTGACAATTGTCTGGGATGACCCAGTTAACTTAATGACTTATGTGACCTATGTTTTGATGGAGCTCTTTGGGTATAACAAAGAAAAGGCTCACGAGCTAATGATGAAAGTGCATACCGAAGGCAAAGCAGTTGTCTCAACCGGAAGCCGCGAAGAGATGGAGCACGATGTTGCCCGTCTGCATGAATATGGTTTGTGGGCAACATTGCAGCGAGGCGATCAAGCGCTATGACAGATAACGAGCACGGTTTCTTTCGTCACGGAGATAACTCTTATCTAGCAAAGTTTTCTGAATCTGAACGAGAAGTACTAACCAATCTCGTGCAACAGATCATTGAATTGTTAGCAGAGCGAGTTGATCATCACAATGATGACCCACTTGCCGCCATGGTGGGAATCACCGTTCATGACACTCCGCCCGAAGATGAAGTCCTACTTCGACTCTTGCCAAATGCATACGCGGATCAAGTAGATGCATCTGAATTCCGCAGATACACCGAATCAACTTTGCGACAAAAGAAGCAAGCTCATGCGATGGCGATGCGCATGCACTTACAAGAAGCGATTAATGGTGAAATCGAATTGGATCACGATGGTGCAAATGCGTGGTTAGGTGCGATGAATGATGTGCGCCTTGCATTAGGTGTTCGATTAAAGGTTGAAGAAAATTCTCATGAAGATTTAGAACTATTGGCTCCAGATGACCCAATGCGTGCTGTTTACGCCGTCTATAGCTGGCTTGGTTGGCTACAAGAGAGTTTGATTTCTGCGCTTATGGATGATTCTGAATAGTTCGCTAGCCCGCTGTAGCGCATACGCAAGGTAGGCTGAGCCTGTGAGTGATGCACCTATTGGAATATTTGATTCAGGAGTCGGCGGATTAACCGTTGCTCGTGCAATCCTCGATCAACTTCCTAATGAATCAACTCTTTATATCGGCGACACGGCTCGTGGTCCATACGGCCCACGTCCGCTAGCTGAAGTGCGTGAGTTCGCACTTGAAACTATGGATTACCTTGTCGAACAAGGCGTTAAAGCAATAGTCATTGCATGTAACACCGCATCTGCAGCAATGCTTCGTGATGCACGTGAACGCTATTCAATTCCGGTTATTGAAGTCATCCAACCAGCAGTTCGCCGTGCTGTTGCAGCAACTCGTTCGGGAAATGTCGGAGTAATTGGAACCCGCGCAACAATAGATTCAAAGGCTTACTTAGATGCATTTGCAGCAGCTCCTCAACTAAACATCACCTCAATTGCGTGTCCACTATTTGTTGAGTTTGTAGAACGCGGAGAAACTTCAGGTCCTGAAATTACAAAGATCGCACGTGAATACTTAGCACCCGTTATGGATGCAAAGGTAGATACCTTAGTTTTGGGATGTACTCACTACCCATTACTCACAGGAGTCATTTCATATGTAATGGGCGAAGGCGTGACCTTAGTGTCAAGCGCTGAAGAGACAGCCAAAGATTTATATCGAACCTTTTTTTTTTTTTTGTTTTTGCGAGCTCAGAGTTCTACACCAGCAACACATAGATTCTTAGCAACCGGTGATGCAAAGGCCTTCGAAACCTTGGCTCGACGTTTTCTAGGTCCAGAAGTAACTAAAGTCGAACACCAAGAGTTGTAATTAATTCTTTTTAATAGAGGAGCAATAAATGGCACGCAATGATGGACGCTCGGTAAATGATCTTCGCGATATTAAGTTCACTCGTGGTTGGTTAGATCATGCCGAAGGCTCAGTATTAGTTGAGTTCGGCAAGACCCGTGTCCTTTGCGTTGCATCATTTACGCCAGGTGTTCCACGTTGGCTAAAGGACAGCGGAAATGGCTGGGTCACATCTGAGTATTCAATGCTTCCTCGCGCAACGCACACACGTTCAGATCGTGAAAGCGTAAAAGGAAAGCTGGGCGGCCGCACACAAGAGATTTCACGTTTAGTTGGCCGTTCATTGCGCGCAGTTGTAAATATGAAAGAACTTGGCGAAAACACAATTGTTATTGACTGTGATGTTTTACAAGCAGATGGTGGAACTCGTACCGCCGCAATCACAGGTGCCTATGTTGCACTTGCCGATGCAATCTCTTGGGCAAAGTCACAAGGACACATTAAGGAAAGCGCAAAGCCACTCAATGATTCAGTTGCAGCGGTAAGTGTTGGAATTATTGATGGCGTTCCGATGCTTGATCTTTGCTACGAAGAGGATGTTCGTGCGGGCACAGATATGAATGTTGTCGTCGCAGGCGATGGACGCTTCATCGAAGTTCAAGGAACAGCCGAAGGCGAACCATTTGATCGCGCATTACTTAATCAACTTCTTGATTTAGCTGTAGCTGGTTGTTCAACTCTTAGCCAACTTCAGAAAGATGTGCTTGCGAAGTAATGTCGCACAAACTTGTATTAGCAACACGTAATCAAGGAAAGATCACCGAGTTCCGTCGCATTCTGGATGCATTAGCACCAGGTGCGATTGAATTAATCGGCGTTGATCAATTTCCAGATTTAGTTGATGTCGATGAAACCGGTTCAACTTTCGAAGAAAACTCTTTGCTCAAAGCTCGATACACCTGCCAGGCAACAGGTTTGCCGGCAATCGCAGATGATTCAGGTTTATGCGTTGATGCGTTAAATGGCGATCCAGGAATTTTTTCAGCTCGCTGGGCAGGTGCTCACGGCAACGATCAGGCCAATCTTGAAAGAGTTTTAGATCAACTTAAAGCGGTTCCAGATAGCCAGCGCACAGCTCACTTCATGTGCGTTGCATCCTTAGTTCTACCCGATGGTCGCGAACAGGTGGCAGAGGGTCGATTTGAGGGCCATATTCTTCACGCCCCAGTGGGTGAGAACGGTTTTGGCTACGATCCAATTTTCCAACCGCTGGGATTAAGTATTTCTTCCGCGCAAATGAGCGCAGAAGAAAAGGATTTGGTCAGTCACCGCGGAAAATCACTGCGCTCTATTGCGCCTCATGTCATCCAATTGCTTGCGAGCCTGGGGTAGCCTTAACCCCATAACGCACGTTAATTACGCGCGTACCGCAACATAAGGAGTTCGACGTGGCCGTTAAGAAGACCGCAAAGAAAGCAGCAAAGAAGTCTCCTGCAAAGAAGACAGCTGCGAAGAAGTCACCAGCCAAGAAGGCAGTGGCTAAGAAAAAGGTAGTTAAGAAGACAGCAGCGAAGAAGCCTGTTGCTAAGAAGACCGCAAAGAAGGCAGCGGTCAAGAAGGTTGCAAAGAAGGCGGTTGCAAAGAAGTCTGCAGCTAAGAAGAGTGTAAAGAAGGTTGCCAAGAAAGCTGCTGTTAAAAAGGTAGCGAAGAAGGCACCTGCAAAGCGCGTTGTTAAGAAGGCAGCGGTTGCAGTTTCATCTGCACCAGCAGCGGTAGTTGCAAAGCCAGTTGTTGCAGCACCTGCACCAAAGCCTGTAGCAGCACCAAAGCAATCAACTTCTAATCGCACAGCATGGTTTGTAGTAATTGGTATTGCAGTTTTGGTTGCAATCGTTTGGTCGAAGTCAGCTGGAACAGATTCTGATGATGCCGCAACACCTGCACCATCAATCTCACAGTCTGCAGAACCAAGTGCTTCAGCTGAACCATCAGCAACAGAATCAACTGGAACAGCGGTTGCAGCAGTAGAGGCTCCAACAAAGTTTGTTGCTCTCAAGAGCGCAGAGGGATTGAAGCTTCGCTGGGTTGCACCAACGGCTGTTGATGGATTAACTGGATATAACGTTGAAATCCGTGCAAATGGAACAGGCGAATGGACAGTAATTGCAACTGTTCCTGCTGATCAACTAACTCAGAATGTTACAAAGGCAAGCGATTCAGGCTGGACTCAGTTCCGCGTTTCATCTGTTTACTCAGATGGACAAACTGCATCAGCAACAGCTTTTGGAATTCCAGGAGAGTTCAACTAAGTCAGAGATTAATTAAAAAAGCCCTCACCGATTGGTGGGGGCTTTTTTATTACTCTAAAACTTTACAACTTACTGGTAATCGCATCGACATAAGCACGAACACCCGTTGGAACTAAGTGGACGCCATCTGGTCCGAAGTACTCAGGGTGTCCATCTGAAATTGCAGCCCAATCCACTAATTGGGCACCGTATTGTGTTGCGTACTGTGCAATAAGGGCGTTGTTCTCATCGCGCCATCCACGAGGTACCGCTGTATTTACGACAATTATTTTTGGCTGATCTGCAATCGCTGCGAAGATCGCAGCAACTTGAGCTTCGCTTAACTTATTGTTGTTACCAAGATTCAAAACAATTGTGGAATCTTGCATATTGACCTTATCGTGCTCGATTACTTCAAGCAGCTCGGGTGCCTGACGACCAACACGAGCATTGATTAATCCAATATTTTGACGATTATCTAATTCAAATCTAATTCCAAGAATTACTGAATCGCCTGTAACCCATAAACCACCCTCTTGAATTTCAGGCGCTGCTGCCGGCTGTTCAAGTTGTTCCTTCAACTCTGCTAATTGGCGATCACCCTTTGCTATTGCACTAGTTGCAGCGGTAGCGGTCAGTGTTGCAACAGAGAGCACAATTAAAATTACGCCAGCCTTTTGGCGAAGCTGCACTCGCTTGGTGCGGTACTTCATTCCCTTGAACCAGTAATCGATTAAGCCGGTTCGCACCGGAAGTTCCACTAAACGCAGGGAAATATCGGCAAGTGCAAAGACGATAAGAATTCTTAGGGCAATCAAGGCCCACTCTGAACCCTCAAGGTCGTAATCTGGTCGAGTTACTTGGAAGACCACCCAGTGCCACAAATAAATTGCGTAAGAGCGTTCACCTATCCACACAAAAGGCTTGCTGCTTAATATTGGTGCAAAGCGAGAAGCGGGGTGAACAATTGAGGTAATAATTGCACAACCAAAAAGTCCAGCCAATGGAAAAGCAATTTTGTACAAAGTTGGATCGTTCTCATCAACAAACAAGAAAGTTGCGATAATTCCAAGAAGACCGACGACTCCGATTCCATCAATAAAATCCTGAGCTTTCTTACTAACGGTCTCTTGCAAGTTTTGTGGAATCCAACTTACGGCAAGTGCTGCGCCTAGAAACAAACCAATACTGTGAGTATCTGTTCCAAAGTACACATGGCTAACCTGTGATGCACTTGCAGCATCAACCTGTAGTGAGACAACCAGCAGAGCAATGCCTGAAAAAGCAGCGATTATTAGGGCTGCGCCAGGGATTTTGTTCTTGCCGAAGTACTTCAGAACCAGGAGCAGAATGAGCGGCCACAGTAAGTAGAACTGCGCTTCAACACCTAATGACCAGGTGTGTTGCAGCAAGGGCGGGCGACCAATAGCTTCGAAGTAATCAGTATGGCGAAATACCAGCCACCAGTTCATTCCACCGAACAAAGCAAAAGGTGTATCGCCCAAGAATCTGCGCATTGTGTCCGGTGCCCACAAACCAACTACAACGGTTGTTGTAATAATCATGAAAACTAAAGGCGGCAATAATCGTCTGATGCGTGCAACATAGAAGGCACGAAGATCTAATCCACCACTTCGTTGAATTGAATCCAACAGTAAGCGTGTAATGACATAGCCAGAGATTACGAAGAAGAGATCTACGCCTAAGAAACCACCAGGAATCCAGTTAAAACCAAGGTGATACAGCATTACCGCGATGACAGCTACGGCACGCAAGCCATCGATGGCAGGTATGTATCGGATGCCTCGGGGAGTGGCCATGAGTATTTAAATTCTGTTAATTAACGCTTTGAAGATTTCTTAGCTGCGCTCTTTTTCGCCGGAGCTTTCTTCGCAGCCTTTTTCGCAGTTTTCTTAACAACCTTACGTGGGGCATCAAGTGCCGGACGTGTGCGTTGACTTGAAACCTTAAGAGGACCAGGGTTAATTAAGGTGTCATCTGCGTTGAGATTATCTAGAACACTCTTTTGCAACTCTTCAAGACGCTGGAATGCGCCATCTAGACGATTACGAGATTGCTGAATTGCAGACTCTGCAGCATCTAATGATTGCTTTTGAATTCGATATAGACGCTCTGCTTCAGAAATTACTCCAGATAACCATTGGCGGTATCCAGAAACTTCAGTTGTCGCTTCAGTAATGATGCGTTCACCTTCGCGGCGAGCAGCTGTTGCAAGTGTTGAAATCTCACGCTTCTTGCTCTCCATCAGCGCTTCAGCCTCTGACTCAGCTAATGCAATCTTCTCTTCTGCTTCTGATTCAGCAGCTTGGATGTACTTACGTCCACGAGTTTCGGCACCGCTAAGAATCTGGCGTGCCTTGGCATCTGCTGCTTCTAGCTCTTCTTTAGTTGCACGTGTTGTCTCAGCAACTAAACGTGATGCGGCAGCTTGCGCCTTGCTTTCACGAGCTTGCGCAGACTTAATCATTGACATCGCAGTTTCAGTTGCGAGAATTTCAAACTCTTCTTTTGTGAGGCCAGTGATGTCGCGACGAGACTTCAGATCTGCGATCTGTGCTTCTAGTTCGCGAATGCGATCGACAGATGAAGGAACGTTGGAAGACTCATCTTCTCCGGTAAAGCCAACCCAATTTAGGAAGCTCTTCTTCTCGGCCATGTCTAACCTCGCTGCTCGTGTTTCAAATCTCTAGGGGTGCCCTAGGTTAGAGCAAACGCTTACTTACTGTAAATCGCCACCGAAATTGCGATGTACTGACTAATCCACGCTGCCAATACGAAGATATGGAATAACTCGTGGAAACCGAAGTACTTGGCCTCACGCCCTGGGCGCTTGAGCGCGTAGAAAATCGCCCCCACTGAATAAAACAGTCCGCCGATTGCAATTGGAAGTAACACCCACAAACCACCCGCGCGATACAAAGCAGGTGTGTAGAAAACTGCAACCCATCCCAACAATAAATAGTTTGCAACATATAACCAACGTGGTGCGCCGATCCAAAATACTCGTAGACCAACACCCATCGCTGCACCGATCCACACAACAGATAACAAGATGGTGCGATCGCGTCCTTCAAGTAAGGCAACAGCAAAGGGAGTGTAAGAACCTGCGATCAATAAATTAATGTTTGCGTGATCCCAACGACGCCAAATCTTTTTCTTTGTTGGAACCCATGGGACTCGGTGATAAATCGCTGAAACACTAAACAACATAATTGCGGTGATGGAATAAATTGCGACAGCGAACTTCAGCGATTCTTTGCTCAAGATGAAAAGTACTAGAGAGGCGATTATTACCGCAGGTGTCGCACCAAGGTGAAACCAGCCACGAAGTTTGGGAGGAACCACAGGTGTTTGACTCATCTGTTAAGCCTAGGGCATTTTCTCTTAAATCACCGTGGACAAAGGCCAAGAGCACTGCCAAACTTGGGGCATGACACATAGATCTCCGATATTTGAAATCAGCGATGTTTACATCGATCAAGAGGCTGCGCTAAGCCCAATGGGATGTACCTATCTTGGAAATGGTTTGAACCAGGACAAGTTAGATGACTTCTCGATTGCAGCAGCTGAAGTCAGTGCAAATCTGACCCGCGAAACTCTGAAAAAACTGTCAGCAATGGAGCCAATCGATGAGATCGATCGCATTGCCAAAGCGGTAATGACTGAACGTCTTGAATCAGGCCTTGCTCTACATGACAGCCAAGAGTCATTTGTGTTGTGGAATGTTCTTACATCTCCACCTTCAAATGTCCGCTCAATCTTTGAATTGATGCCAAAGGATTCTGCGCAAGACTTTGACAACATTGCCAAGCGTTTAGCAGCGGTCGATGGCGCATATAAGTCTTGGTGCGAAACAATCATGACGGTAGCAAAGGCTGGAAAAACCACAGCTCAGCGTCAAGTAAATGGAGTAATCGCTCAGCTTGATAGCTATGCAAATGGTGGCTACAGCGCGATGTGTAAGAACTTTGACGCAGAAGGAAAGTACCCAGCAATTCACGAAGCAGCAAAGCTTGCTGAAAAGGCATCTGCGGAAACCGCAGAATTCCTTCGTAAGAACTACCTTCCTATTGCAACACCTAATGATGCAGTTGGTGCAGATCGGTATGCCGTTTGGGCACGTTACTTCACAGGTGCGCAACTAGATCTTCCTGCAACATATGAATGGGGAAAGACAGAACTTAAAGCGATTAACGATCGCATGTGGGAACTTGCAAAGCTCATTAACCCTGAGGCAAAGACTCTTCGCGAAGTTGCTGACACCCTTGAAAATGACCCTAAATACAAGGTTGTCGGTCCAGAAAATGTTGTTAAGTATCTGCAAGATTTCACAGATGCTGCGATGAAGCGATTAAATGGCGAGTTCTTCGACATCGATCCACGTGTTGCAATCTGTGAAGCACGTCTTGCACCAGAAGGCAGCGCATCTGCTCCTTATTACAACCCGCCATCAGAGGATCTTTCACGTCCAGGTACAACCTGGATTCCAATGTTGGGCAAGAACGAGGTTAGTAACTGGCACCTTGTATCTACTTGGTATCACGAAGCTGTTCCTGGACACCATCTTCAATTTGGAACAGCGGCGGTTGAAAAGGATCGCTTAACTCGTTTCCAACGCCAAGCTGCATGGATCAGTGGATACGGTGAAGGTTGGGCGTTGTACGCAGAACGTTTCATGAATGAACTTGGTGCATTTGATGAGCCAGGAATTGAAATGGGTTACCTATCTGCACAAGCATTGCGCGCTGCACGAATCGTTGTTGATATCGGAATGCACCTTGGGTACAAGGATGACAATGGTGTTGTGTGGAACGCTGAAAGCTCACGCAAGCTTTTGAATGAGCAAGCACTCCTTGATGAGGATCATTCACGTAGCGAAACTGATCGCTACCTTGGCTGGCCAGGTCAGGCGATTTCCTACAAGGTAGGAGAACGCGTGTGGATGACATCTCGTGAAGATGCAAAGGCTCGCTTGGGTTCAAACTTCAATATGAAGAAGTTCCACAACTACGCCTTAAAGCTTGGTCCAATGGGTCTTGACCCATTTGCAGCGGAAATGAAGCGCTGGGAAGGTCAGTAAGTAGCTTTGCCTAAAGTGGCCAGGGCTGGGGTGAAAACCTCGGTCCTGGCCATTTTTACGCTCATTCTGAGTTTTGAGGGAGAAAATATCCTCACGAAATTGCTCATTTCGAGGTGCGAACGCCTTGCAGCAGGGTCACACTACTTAATGTCGAAGGTCAACGAGGCTCCTCGAGGTTCCCGTGGACTGACGACTTCAGAGGTCGAATGATCTCTCCACAAAACCTCACGGAGGCATATATAAATGCTGAAACTCGATAGCAACCAGTGGAACCTGGTCTACAACGTATTCTCGTTTGGACTTGTTTCAATGCTCGCATGCACGATCTACACCCTCGTTTCACAACAGCGCGTACTAGCTAAGTACCGCAACGCACTAGTGATGTCATCAATGGTTACATTCATTGCTGGTTACCACTACCTACGTATTTTCAACTCATTCAATGAATCATCTGCAGATATGACTGTAAATATCTCCGGTGCTCAGGGTTCATTCAACGAGGCATACCGCTATGTTGACTGGCTACTAACTGTGCCTCTACTACTAGTAGAAGTAATTGCAGTACTAGCACTAGCTAAGGAAGTTTCTCGCTCACTAATCATGCGTTTGGTCCCAGCATCAGCTGCGATGATCGCGCTTGGTTACCCAGGTGAAATTTCAAATGATCAGAACACACAGGTTCTTTACGGTGTTCTATCAACAATTCCATTCTTGTACATCCTGTACGTATTGTTCGTAGAACTAGGTAAGTCACTAGATCGTCAGCCAGAAGGTGTTGCAGCGACAATTGGTCGCTTGCGTCTACTTCTAGTTGCGACATGGGGCGTTTACCCAGTGTCATACATCCTAGGAATGGGTGGAGATGCAACTGCAGAGCAGTTCGTTGGCGTGCAGGTTGGTTACACAATCGCTGACGTATTAGCTAAGTGCGTATTCGGTCTAACAATTCTGAAGATCGCTCGCATGAAGTCAATGGCAGAAGGCATGAAGGACGATCACTAATTACGAAAGTAATTAGGATCTAACTTAAGAATCCTAAGAAACAGGAGTGTCGCGAAAGCGGCACTCCTGTTTGGCTTTCTAGACTCTTCCAATGGACAACACCTCAAAAGAAAATAAAGCTGCTGAAAATATCTGGATCAATAACTACCGCATGGGTGGCTATCTGCTCTTTGCGTGTGGGCTTATTAATCTTCGATACCAATGGGGTCAGCCAAATATCGCCGCTCATAGCGCACTGATATTCATTCCTGGAGCACTGGTCATTGGCGCAACATTTGTACCGGCAGCATTAAAGGTTCTGGCCCGCCGCGAGATCAAGTTCTTGTTAGGAGCTTTGGGAGTTCTTCTGATCGCCTACGCATTTAGCAATTAAAAATAGTAATTAGAAAAAGGCCCCGATGGTCGACTGTCGGGGCCTTTTTCAATCTCTTGGTGCGGTTACTTAGCTGCAGCAAAACCGATCTCTAGATCAGCCTTTAGATCGTCGATGTTTTCTAGGCCAAGGCTCAAACGAACCAAACCTGGAGTAACACCTGCTGCTAGCTGCTCATCAGCTGAAAGCTGTGAGTGAGTTGTAGTTGCTGGATGAATAACAAGTGATCGAACATCACCGATGTTTGCAACGTGGCTAAACAACTCTAATGATTCGACAAACTTCTTACCTGCTTCAACGCCACCCTTTAGTTCGAAGGACAACACTGCGCCAGAACCCTTTGGTGCGTACTTAGCCGCCAACTTGTTCCATGGTGATGAAGCAAGAGATGCGTAATTAACCTTTGAAACACTTGGATGTGCTTCAAGCCAGGTTGCGATCGCCTTGGCATTTTCAATGTGACGCTCGATGCGAAGTGACAATGTCTCAAGTCCTTGAGCAAGCAACCAGGCGTTAAATGGAGCAACTGCTGCTCCTACATCGCGAAGCAGTTGCAGGCGAATCTTGAAGATGTATGAAAGGTTTGCACCAAAGGCGGAACCAACTCCTAATGCTTGTGCGTACACAATGTTGTTGTAGCTTGGATCTGGCTCATTGAATCCCTTGAACTTTTCTGGGTACTGCGCGTAATCAAATTTTCCTGCATCAACAATTGCGCCAACAACAGCATTGCCGTGTCCAGACAAGAACTTAGTTGCTGAGTGAATAACAACATCTGCACCAAACTCGATTGGCTTAATCAAATACGGGGTAGCAACGGTGTTATCGACGATTAGTGGAACACCCACTTCATGAGCGATATCTGCCACTGTCTTGATGTCCAAGATTTCATTCTTGGGATTGGCAATAGTCTCGCCAAAGAACGCCTTTGTATTTGGCTTAACAGCCTTGCGCCAACTTTCAGGATCACTTGGATCATCAACGAAGGTAACCTCTACACCGAACTTTGGAAGTGTGTAGTGGAACAAGTTGTAGGTGCCACCGTAAAGGCTTGGGCTAGAAACAATATGATCGCCAGCCTCTGCAACATTAAGAATTGCAAAAGTTGTCGCAGCAGAACCTGAAGCCAGCAGAAGTGCGGCAACGCCACCTTCAAGTGCAGCAATGCGTTGTTCAACAGCATCTTGTGTTGGGTTCATGATTCGGGTGTAGATATTTCCAAGCTCAGCTAATGAAAATAGATCAGCTGCATGCTTTGTATCGCGGAATTGATATGCGGTTGTTTGATACAACGGCAATGCACGCGCGCCCGTTGTTGGATCAGGTGTTTGTCCTGCATGAATCTGCAGTGTTTCAAAGGACCAGTTGTTAGACATTGTTATCTCTCCATCGCAGTAGGTGTCATTCATCTGCAAACGAAGGTAGGTAATTACTTAAGTGAGTACTTAGTAATAAATACCGCGCTTGTCAGTTTCCTGACCAGTTCGTCACCCGGAGCACCCCACCGCGTTGGAGGGTTGCCGCCTACTAAGCCGGGGCTAATACGTAGGACTCGTGAACAGGGCAAACTCAATCACATTGCTAAAGAAATGAAAAGTTGCGAATTACTTGCAACTGCTAATAGTTAATAGCTCACCGGATAAGTTATTTACGGAAGGAAAGATCAGCCTTCTTCATTTCGGTAATCAAAATTCGAATCGCATTTGGCCCCATGCCATGTAATTCTTTAATAGCATCAAGAGAAGTTTTGCGAAGATCTGATAATTTAAACATTCCATCATCAACCAACGCTCTGCGTGCAGGGGCAGCCAAACCAATTTCTACCCATGCTCCATCAACAGATGCGTAGTAGTCCAGATCAACATCGCCATTAGTCACGGGGCAAATATTTTTTAATTTCTTCTCTTCACGGCGGGCAGCAGCGGCACGCTTTATTTCAGCGGCTTCCATTTTGATTTTGGCTGGTGACTTTTTTGCCATGAGTTAACTTTAACTTCTTGCTTATAGCTGTGTGCGGGAGGCGGGACTTGAACCCGCACGTCCGAAGACACAGGTTCCTAAGACCTGCGTGTCTGCCATTTCACCACTCCCGCAAATCCTTACCAAAGTGTTACCACTTCCGTATGGATAGGGGACAAGATTAGAGGTAAGTTAGCAATGTTCCAAAACGAAGCATCTCCACGCGAGATCCATAGAAGGGCATACGCCATGTCATTGACCCCAACACCTGCAGATAAGTTCACCTTTGGCCTTTGGACGGTCGGTTGGCAGGCACGTGACCCCTTTGGAGATGCCACACGCGACGCCCTAGACCCAGTCCGCACAGTGAACGAGCTTGCAGCCCGAGGCGCGCATGGAGTGACCTTCCATGATGATGATCTGATCCCATTTGGAAGTGATGACAGCGCTCGCCGTGGTCACATCGATCGTTTTAAGAAGGCCCTCGCCGAAACCGGCATGAAGGTGCCAATGGCGACAACAAATCTATTTACTCATCCTGTTTTCAAGGATGGCGCATTCACATCAAATGACAAAGATATTCGTCGCTATGCAATTCGCAAGGTTATGAAGAACATTGAACTTGCGGTTGAACTTGGTGCGACTACTTATGTGTGTTGGGGTGGCCGCGAAGGTGCTGAATCAGATGGCGCAAAGGATGCATACGTTGCACTCGATCGCTTCCGCGAAGCATTCAACACACTTGGCGAGTTTGTAACGGATAACGGTTATGACATTAAGTTTGCAATTGAACCAAAGCCAAATGAGCCACGTGGAGATATCTTCCTTCCAACAATTGGTCACGCACTTGCATTTATTAATTCACTAGATCGACCAGAGCTTGTTGGCTTGAACCCAGAAGTTGGCCACGAACAAATGGCTGGGCTTAACTTTGTTCATGGAATCGCGCAGGCGTTGTGGCATAAGAAGTTGTTCCACATCGACCTTAACGGACAGCATGGTCCAAAGTACGACCAAGATTTAGTGTTCGGTCACGGAGATCTAAAGTCAGCATTCTTCTTAGTTGATCTTCTAGAGCGCTATAACTACACAGGTCCAAAGCACTTTGATTACAAGCCAGCTCGCACCGAAGATGACAAGGGCGTATGGGAGTCAGCCTCTGCAAATATGCGCACCTACCTAGCACTCAAGGAGCGCGCAGCTGCATTCCGCGCAGATTCACGAGTCATTGCAGCGATGAAGGAATCAAATATTCCAGGTCTAGCTGAGCCAACACTTGCAGCAGGGGAGACATGGAAGGATCTTGCGAAGGATTCATTTGATGTTGAAGCAGCAGGTAAGCGTGGATATGGCTACGAAGCCATTGATCAGCTTGCTCTAGAGCATTTGATGGGCTTGAAGTAATTCAAAGCATAAAAAACAACCCCTGGTTAATAACTTAACCAGGGGTTGTTTTATTAATAGGGGTTTTCTTTAGTTTGAGATGTTTCCTCTACGAGAGATCGCATCAACACTTGCAGAGACCAATAGAACCGCACCGGTTACAAGGAATTGAATTCCTGCGCCGTAACCAAGTAAACCCATTCCGTTGTCGATAACTGCAACAACCAAGCCACCAAGGATTGCATCGCGCATCTTTCCTTTTCCACCGAATAGTGAAACTCCACCGATCACAGCTGCACCAACCGCGTATAGAAGTGTTGAGCTACCACCAGTAGATGGAGAGATTGAGTTCATGCGTGACGCAAAGAGCATTCCAGCAACCGCCGCAAGTGATGAACACAAAACGAAAGCAGAGGTGCGAATGCGTTTTACATTGATACCTGCACGACGCGCAGCTTCAGCGTTGCCACCCACTGCATACAAGTGACGTCCCCAAGCGGTGCTTCCAAGCAGGAATGTTCCCGCAACAAGAAGCGCCAAAATAATTGGTACAACAATTGGAATTCCGCGAGTACTAATCACTGGAGGGTTTCCACGCTCTTGGTTGAGTGCAAAGACAGCTGCTCCTGTGATTACTAATAGACCAACGGTCTTTAATAGCCAAAGATTAAGAAGTTCAGCTTTTAATCCAGCGCGACGTCGTGCATTAATGCGATTAAGGCCCAATAGGACATAAGCAACGCTAACACCAAGGTACAAAATCCAACCCTGAACCGGAGTTAAGTTGCTGTTCTCGACCGCCAAAATCACATTGTTATCAATTGGAATTGTTCCGCCTTCTCCTGCAAGCAGAAGCAAGATTCCCTGGAAGGCCAGGAATGCAGAAAGCGTTACAACGAATGATGGGATACCAATACGAGAAACTAGGGTTCCCATTAATAAGCCGAGAACCGCACCTACGCCAATACTGATTGCAAGTGCTGCATACCAAGGGAAGTCATGATTGGTAATCAGCAGAACGAGAACCGCACCAGCCACACCAGATGCGTATCCAGCTGAAAGATCGATCTCGCCTAGCAAAAGGACGAAAACTAAGCCCATTGCAATAACAATGACAGGGGCTGCCTGGGTCAATAGGTTTGCAAAGTTACGGTTGGTGAAGAAGAACTCAGACATGGTTGTAAAGATTGCAGCAAGTGCAACCAAGCCAAGAACCGCTGGAAGAGAACCAATGTCTCCTGATTTAACTTTGCTCCAATAATTATGAGCAACTGTGCCAAGTGACTCTTTCTCTACGATTACATCGTTACTCACTTTGCACCTCCTGACTTACCTGTAGTTATTAATTCAATGACCTGATTAGTAGTCACTTCGCTCTTTTTGACCTGTCCGGCCATTGTGCCGAGGTATAGAGCTGCAATGTTGTCTGCTACTTGGAAAATGTCATTTAAGTTGTGGCTAATAAGAATTACCGCCAAACCATTATCTGCGAGACGGCGAACAAGGTTTAGAACTTGTTCAGTCTGAGCTACGCCGAGAGCTGCTGTTGGCTCATCGAGAATTACTACCTTGCTGTTCCATAAAACTGCGCGGGCAATCGCAACTGTTTGACGCTGACCGCCAGATAGAGATGAGACATTTTGGCGGATTGATTTAACAGTTCGAACGCTAAGACCATCTAAGGTCTTGCGAGCAAGAGATTCCATATTTGATTCATTGAGAACAAAACCCTTTTTAACTTCGCGGCCCAAGAACATGTTATGAACAATGTCCAAGTTATCGCAAAGTGCTAAATCCTGATAGACAATTTCAATTCCAAGAGCGGTTGCATCTCGAGGTCCAGTTACATCAACCTTGTTACCTTCAAAGATGAACTCGCCTTCTTCGGCTTGGTAAATGCCGGCGATGCATTTGATAAGTGTTGACTTACCCGCACCATTGTCACCCACTAGAGCTGTTACCTGTCCAGCGTATGCATCAAAGTCAACGTTTTTGAGAACGTGAACCGGACCGAAGGATTTATTTATTCCGCGAAGCGAAAGAATTGGTTCGCTCATGAAGTGTGCTCCCTTAGTGGATTTGTTGCTATGAACTTTGCTTAGAGTATTCGGTATTGCTTTAAATAAAGCAGTTCCGGCCCGAGATAACTCTCAGGCCGGAACCACTCAATTATTCATCTGTAAAACAGATTGGTTTCTAATGAATTAGATACCGTTTGCCTTACAAACAGCCTCTGTTGCAATCTTGCAAACATCAGCGCGAGTCTGGAATCCATCAGCAATAACTGTCTTTACATTTGCCTTTGTGATTCCAACTGGTACTAGAAGAACTGATGGAACATCACGCTTTCCATCGTTTGTCTTTCCCTTTGCGTTAGTGATCTTCTTACCCTTGATCAATGCGATTGCAAGATCAGCAGCACCCTTTGCCTCAGCCTTTACAGCCTTGTAAACAGTGTTTGAAAGGTCACCAGTAAGGATCGCTGCAAGTCCGTCTGCTGTTGCATCCTGACCTGAAACGCATACCTTGCCGTTTAGTCCGTTCTTCTTTAGTACTGCAACTGCTGCTAGTCCAAGACCTTCGTTAGCTGATACAACTGCATCAACTGATCCGCCTGCCTTTGTTAGCTGCTGCTCGAAAATTACGCCACCCTTTGCGTTGTCCCAATCAGGTACTGATTGATCATCAACAAGTGTGTACGCCTTTGAGTTGATCAATGGGCGTAGAACTGAGTCATAGCCCTGCTTGAACAATGTTGCGTTGTTATCTGTTGGTGAACCGTTTAGGTAAACAATCTTTGCTGACTTCTTTCCAGCCTTGTCTAGACATGCCTTGATGCCCTGACCCTGAAGCTTGCCCACTGCTACGTTGTCGAATGAAACGTAGTATGAAGCTGAACCAGCAAGTGTTAGACGATCGTAATCGATTGTCTTGATGCCAGCCTTCTTAGCCTTTGCCTGGATAGCTGCTGTTGATGGTGAATCAAGTCCAGCCATGATCAAAACCTTTACGCCCTTTGCCATCATCTGATCAGCAATAGTTGCGAACTTAGCCTTGTCTCCGTTTGCATTCTGAATATCAACTGAAACCTTTGCTGCCTTGAATGCTGCAGCAAGGAACTTACGGTCTGCTGTTTCCCAGCGAGCTGATGAAGCTGCATCTGGAAGAATTACGCCAACTTGTACTGATGCTGCTGTTGCAGACGAAACAGATACCAAGCCAGTTAGTGCAAGTACTGCAGCTGCAATTACAGCTACGACTGCGTTACGACGCTTTGTCATCTAATTAACGACCTTTCGGGGGTAAATCACCCAGAATGAAACTCTGTCCATTCCTTTGGGGTGGGTGAGTAGTGAGGTAAAAGTAGTCCCAGGGTGAGGAAAGGTCACTAGTGAAAATGGTCAAAAGGGCTGTTTTCACTTAACGATTTGATAACGCTCGCCACCCCACGCGCTAACCTTGCGCAGTGCCATCACAAATCGAGATTCTAGAAAGCGCGATCAAGGCCGCCATCGGGCGCGCTATCGCTGCAGGATCCCTCAATGGCCAGACCCCAGATGCCATCAAGCTGGATCGCCCTAAAGATCGCGACCATGGCGATTACGCCTCTTCTATTGCATTGCAATTAGCAAAGCCTGCGGGCAAGAATCCTCGTGAAGTTGCTGAAATTATTGCGGCGCAACTTACTGGTGTTGAAGGAATTTCAAAGGTCGAAATCGCAGGGCCTGGATTTATTAACATCACTTTGAATCGTGCGAGCCAAGCCGTTCTTGTTGAAAGTATTTTGAAGGCAACTAAGGATTACGGAAAAGGTTCTGCGCTCGCAGGTGTAAAGATCAACCTCGAATTTATCTCTGCAAACCCAACCGGACCATTGCACCTGGGTCATACTCGTTGGGCAGCCGTTGGTGACGCACTTGGTCGAGTATTAACAGCAGCCGGAGCATCAGTAACTCGCGAGTTTTATATCAACGACCGCGGAAACCAAATGGATTACTTCGGTCAATCTGTAGAAGCGGTTGCACTTGGAAACCCGGTTCCTGAAAATGGTTACCAAGGCGATTACATCAAGGATTTAGCAGCTGATGTTGTTGCGCAGAACGCTGGCATCAAAGATTTACCTGAGGTAGATCGTGTTGTTGCATTTCGCGAAGCTGCATACCAATTACAGCTAAAGGATCAACAGCGAGTTCTAGATACTTTTAATACCCATTTTGATGTGTGGTTTTCAGAACGTTCGTTACATGATGAAGGCGCTGTTGAACACGGTATGGAAAAGCTGCGCGCACAAGGCCACGTATTTGAGGTTGATGGCGCTGTTTGGCTGCGCACAACTGATTTTGGTGATGACAAAGATCGCGTGATGACAAAGAGCGATGGCTCGCTCACTTACTTTGCATCGGATACCGCTTATTACATTAACAAGCGCGAACGTGGCTTTGATATCTGTATTTACATGTTGGGTGCAGATCACCACGGTTACATCGGTCGTTTATAGGCAACCGCAGCATGTGCTGGCGATGACCCCGAATACAACATCCATGTCCTCATTGGCCAGCTTGTAAAAATCATGGAAGGTGGCGAAGAGGTTAAATTGTCTAAGCGCGCCGGAACCATCATTACCTTAGAAGAGCTTGTTGAAAAAGTTGGCGTTGATGCTGCTCGTTACACATTGATTCGCTACCCGGTAGATACTCCAATGGTGATGGATCTAGATGTCTTAAAGCGCAATACAAATGAGAACCCCGTGTATTACGTGCAGTACGCGCATGCTCGCATCGCAGCTGTTCTGCGCAATGCGCAAGAGCTTGGTGCATCACTAGAGCTTAAGGATTTTGATCCTTCGCAATTAGTCCATGATCGCGAAAATGAATTACTTGGCGCACTTGCCGAGTTTCCTCGTGTAGTTGCAAGTGCGGCTGAATATCGCGAACCACACCGCATCGCACGTTACCTTGAAGAACTTGCTGGCACCTATCACGGCTTCTACAACGATTGCCGCGTCCTTCCAATGGGTGAAGAGAAATTAACTGCGCTGCATACCGCTCGTTTATTACTATGTACTGCAACTAAGCAAGTCATCGCTAATGGATTAGATCTATTAGGCGTTGGCGCACCGGAGAGGATGTAAACCATGTGGTCCTCATCTGTCACAACTGGTGCTGAACTTTCAATTGCAGGAATTACAGCTGAAGAGCTAGCTAAAGAATTCGGTACACCTACATTTTTTATTGATGAAGCAGATTTTCGTGCACGCGCACTAGCGTGGAATACAGCATTGCAAGAGGCCTTCGGAGATAAAGCTGGCACTGTGTATTACGCATCTAAAGCTTTTGCATGCACCGAAGTTGCCCGCTGGATCAAGGATTTAGGTATCGGAATCGATGTCAGTACTGGTGGCGAAATGGCTGTTGCCCTTGCCGGTGGGATTGACCCAAAGAAGATTGAAGTTCATGGCAACAACAAATCAGTTGCTGAAATCGAAAAGGCAATCAGTGTTGGTGTAGAAACAATTGTTATTGATTCGATGTATGAAATCGATCGAGTGGCAACAGCTGCGGCAAAGGCTGGCAAAGTGCAGCGTGTGCTGTTGCGTTTAACGCCAGGTATTGAAGCCCACACCCACGAATCAATTGCCACTGCACATGAAGATGTGAAGTTTGGTTTTTCAATCGCAAGCGGCGCAGCATGGGCGGCGATTACCGCAGTTCATGGTCATGCTTCATTGGAGCTTCGCGGCTTTCATGCTCATATTGGTTCGCAGATCTTTGGCTTTGAATCCTTTGAAATCTTGGCAGAGCGCTTTGTAACCTTCCTTGCAAAGTACCGCGATGAGTTCAAGAAAGAGTTGCCAGAACTTGATCTTGGTGGCGGATACGGAATTGCTTATCTAGAAAGCGATGAAACAGTTGTTCCACGTGATGCAATGCAAGCACTTGCTAACGCGGTAAAAAAGCACTGCGCAGCATTTAATCTGCAACTGCCAACTGTTTCAATTGAACCAGGGCGCGCAATCGTTGGGCCAACCATGTTTACCTTGTACGAAGTTGGCACAGTTAAAGATGTGACTTTAGAAAATGGCACACACCGTCGTTACATTTCAGTTGATGGCGGCATGAGCGACAACATTCGCCCGTCACTGTACGGAGCCGAATACACAACAATTCTTGCTAACCGCACCAGCACCGCTAAAAAGGCATCAAGCCGTTTAGTCGGTAAGCATTGCGAAACCGGCGACATCATTATTCGTGAAATTGATTTACCCGAAGACATCGTGCCGGGGGATTTACTAGCTGTTCCTGCAACTGGTGCCTATGGACGCAGCATGGCTAGCAACTACAACCATGTGCCCCGCCCATCAGTTGTTGCAGTAAAAGATGGAAAAGCTCGCGTAATTGTTCGCCGAGAGAGTATTGAAGATCTTTTAGCGCTGGATATTTAACGCCGTTCAACCCATCTGTGAAAGAATAAGCCCATGAATTCGGGCGTCAAAACATTATCTATTGGAATGCTCGGCTGCGGCGTTGTGGGCAGCCAGGTTGCCCGCCTGCTTCAAGATGATGAACAAGAGCTTTCAGAGCGTTCAGGTGCGCTGCTGAAGTTAAGCAAGGTTGGCGTTCGTACAGCCGGTGCCCGCGAAGGGGTGGATGCATCTTTAGTCACAACTGATCTGCAATCAATTGTTTCTGATCCAAGCATCAACATTGTTATTGAAGTTATGGGTGGTATTGAACCTGCAAAATCTTTGATCCTTGAAGCGATTAAGAATGGCAAATCTGTCATCACCGCTAACAAGGCGTTGCTTGCAACTCATGGCCATGAATTATTCAACGCAGCAGATGCAGCCAAAGTAGATCTGTATTACGAAGCAGCAGTTGCTGGTGCGATTCCAATTATTCGTTCAATGCGCGAATCATTAGCGGGCGATCAAATTACTCGCGTTATGGGAATTGTTAACGGAACAACAAATTACATTCTTACAAAGATGCATGAAGAAGGCCGCGCCTTTGACGAGGTACTAAAGGAAGCACAAAAGCTTGGATATGCAGAAGCAGATCCAACAGCTGATGTTGAAGGCCATGATGCTGCTGCAAAAGCGGCTCTGCTCGCAAGCCTGGCATTCCACAGCACAGTAGTGATCGATGAGGTTTACTGCGAAGGTATTTCACAGATTTCATCTGATGATGTTCAAGCAGCAAAATCAATGAACAGCGTTATTAAGTTACTTGCGATCGCAGAGCTAACTGTTAAAGATGAGATCTCAGTGCGAGTTCACCCAGTGATCTTGCCGCTGTCACACCCATTGGCATCAGTGCGTAACGCTTTCAATGCAATCTACGTTGAATCCGAAGCTGCTGGTCAGCTGATGTTCTACGGTCGCGGAGCAGGCGGCGCACCAACCGCGTCAGCAATCTTGGGTGACCTTGTTGCCGTTGCGCGCCATGCTGCTTATTCAACTGTTGGATACGGCGAATCTGATTACGCCGATCTTGATATTGCTCCAATTGGCGCAGTTAAATCACAGTTCTTTGTGCGCCTGCATGTTGCTGATAAATCAGGTGTTTTAGCTTCTATTGCACAGACATTTGCTAGTGAAAATGTATCGATCCAAACTGTTCGCCAGGCTGGTTTAGGCGAGGATGCTGAATTGATCGTTGTAACTCACGCTGCATCTGAAGATGCTTTAGATGCATGTGTTGAGAAGTTAAAGAAGATGGACATTGTTAGCAAGGTTGAAAGCGTAATTCGCGTAGAAGGAGCACAGGTCTAATGGCGTTGTTTCCAAAAAAGAAGGCAGCTGGCGCTCATCAGTGGCGCGGAGTTATCGAGGAGTATCGCGATCGTCTTCCAGTAAGTGCCAAGACACCAATCGTTTCACTGCGCGAAGGTGGCACACCACTTATCTATGCATGCAACCTTTCAGAATTACTTGGCAACAATGTTTGGATTAAGTACGAAGGTCTAAACCCAACCGGTTCATTTAAAGATCGCGGAATGACAATGGCGATCTCTAAAGCTGCAGAAGATGGCGCAAAGGCTGTTATCTGCGCATCAACTGGAAACACATCTGCATCAGCTGCTGCTTACGCGGTTAAGGCTGGAATGCGTCCAGCGGTACTTATTCCTAAGGGCAAGATTGCAATGGGCAAGTTAGCTCAAGCAGTTATTCATGATTCAACAATTTTGCAGGTCAACGGAAACTTTGATGATTGCTTAACCCTTGCTCGCGAGCTGTCAGAAAACTACCCAGTTGCACTTGTTAACTCAGTTAACCCATTCCGCATCGAAGGCCAGAAGACTGCAAGTTTTGAAGTTGTAGACATGTTGGGCGATGCACCAGATATTCATGCACTTCCAGTTGGTAATGCAGGAAACATCACTGCATATTGGAAGGGCTACAAGGAGTACAACAAGGATGGCCTTTCAACAAAGCTTCCAATGATGTACGGATTCCAAGCAGCAGGATCTGCTCCAATTGTTAAGGGCAAGATTGTTAAGAATCCAGAGACAATCGCAACAGCGATTCGTATTGGCAACCCTGCTTCATGGCAGCAGGCAATTGATGCGCGAGATTCTTCAGGCGGAGTAATTGATTCTGTTACAGATCGCGAAATCTTGGCTGCATATCGTTTAATCGCAGCAAAGGAAGGAATCTTCGTTGAGCCTTCATCTGCTGCAGGTCTTGCTGGCCTGATCAAATACAAGAAGGCTGGCAAACTTCCAAAGGATAAGACAATTGTTATTACAGTGACAGGACATGGATTGAAAGATATTCCTTGGGCACTTGAAGGCTCGAAGAAGCCCGTAGTCGTTCCTGTAAATGTTAAAGCTGCAGCGAAAGCTCTCGGGTTGAAATAAAATGGCGAAACCAACTTTTCGTGCAAACCCAGTTCAGGTACAAGTACCTGCAACAAGTGCAAATATCGGACCTGGCTTTGATTCAATGGGTCTTGCACTTGCGATGCACGATCGTTACGTCGCACAGGTACAAGATGAACCTGGCTTAGATTTAGATATCAGCGGCGAAGGTGCCGACACGCTTCCGCGCTCAGATAAGAACCTTCTTATTAAAGCGATGAATGTTGGCTTTAAATATCTTGGGGGAGCGCCAAAGGGAATTGCTGTGCGTGCACTTAATGTAATTCCACATGGCCGCGGTCTCGGATCATCTGCAAGTG
>ERZ1034365.229-NODE-229-length-32029-cov-3.621057_pt1 | contig 32029 bp, 11 predicted proteins | sample MGYA00520615_ERZ1034365 | MGnify/ENA primary metagenome ERZ1034365 (study PRJEB33736, sample SAMEA104284505) | Azolla filiculoides | biome: Urban; feature: Water surface; material: Ditch water | place: Netherlands | collected 2015-10-28 | depth 0-0.1 m ...
AAAAATCCACCACAACTGGTGTAACCGTAGGTATTGGTGTAAAAACAACCACTGGAGCACAAATCTACAATAACCTGATTTACAATGTTTACTCAACCAATCAAGGATATGGTATACAGGTTGCTAACAGTGCTTCGACCAATACTGTTTTCAACAATATCATCAGACTTGGTTATGACCTTACAAATACGCCGCTTACCGGTGCAATGGACTTACGTGGAATCAGTGACGAACTCGGGTCAAGTACTTATTATTTCAATACAGTTTATGTCGGAGCTGCTCCAACATCGGGTACCACTTCAACTTATGCTTTCTATTCTGCCACAACACCAGCAACAGCCCGAAACATTAAGAATAATATTTTCCAGAATGCAACGATTAACAATGGTGCTACAGCTAAGCATTATGCTATTCGGTTAGGAAACATAACCAATACGAGTTGTGATTACAATAATTTAGTATCTGCTGCATCCGATAGTTATTTTGTAGGTAATTGGAATGGAACTGATAAAGCAACTTTAGCAAACTGGCAGGGAGCTGCATCGGGTTTGGATGCCAATAGTAAAAATGTAACACCAACTTATCAGGCTGCCATTGCCATTACTCCTGATTTGCATATTTACACAGGCGGAGGATTTGCAATTTCTTCGTTAGCCGGATTAAATACTGTATCAACATCACCCAATACCGACATTGATGGCGATGCGCGTACAAAATACACGATGGGGGCTGATGATAATGGGGTGTCAGTCTTAGTTGCTACACCTGCCGAGTTTGCTGCATTAAATTCAACCATTTCAACAGCACAGGCATTGTACAACGTGGCTGTAGAAGGCCCTGTACCCGGACAGTACAATGCAAGCAAAGCTACATTTCTTTCTGCCATACAGGCAGCCCAGGCTGTAGCTTCAAATGTCAATTCAACTTCGGTTGAAGTTAATAATGCGAATACTACATTAACTGCTGCCTATAATACTTTCAATAGTTCATTGGTGCCTCCAGCCGGTTCTGAATCAGATTTTGCAGCATTGGCAGTAATCATCCAGAATGCTCAATCGGTATACGATGCAACTGCTACTAAAGAGGGTACAGGCTTGGGACAATATACCGCAGCCAATAGAACAACTCTGGTAAACGCAATATCAGCAGCACAGACCGTGTATAACTATCAGTACTCAAGCGCAACGCAACTTACTTCGGTTGGTACAACTCTGACAGGTGAAGTAAAAACGTTTAGAAATTCAATAAACGTAAATACTTCAGCTCTCATAACAGGTGAGTATTACTATATTTACATAACTGATAATGTTGGAACGAGTTACTTTTTAACCGATGTAAATCCAACGGTTGAAGCTACTGCGGGTAATGGTGTTCAACCTATTAATTTTCAATCAAAACTAACAGGAAGTGAAGATGATTACCAATTGTTCAAGTTTACATTAGATGAAACAAAAGGACGTTATCGGATTGATGGAAAATATCGTATAGGTGCAGCATATACAAATACCTATGTAGCCGAAGGTTGTGTTTTCGGAAAAAACGCATACGACAATAGCTGGAATACAATGAAGGTTTCGTACGATGGTACAAAATATGCCATTGAAAGAGCTGAAAAAGCTACCGGATTCTGGTTGCCATCGAGCTATGCTTCGTTAGCCACAATAAATGTAACCGGCGAAAATTTGTACGACAATATTGTTTTTTCTATTGTTTCAGCAAACAACCTTACAACCGGTATTAATCCTTCAGTAAATAATTCAACAGTTTCGGTTGTTAATCAAAAACTTAATGTTCAAAGCAAAGCAGACATTTCAAAAGTGTTGATATATGATTTCAGCGGAAAAACAGTGAAGTCTGTTACTTCCGGATTCAACAATATATCCTTGAACAATGGTACTTATATCGTGAAAATTGTAAATTCACAATCCTCAGATATATACAAAATTATGGTGAAATAATTTGAACTATAGGGAGTGTTTATTTGAACGATAAATACTCCCTAATGAATCTTTATCGCTTAATAATAACCAATTATAGTACACTCGTTTTTTATTTGTTGCATTTACACAAATAAAAAAACGAGTGTATTGTTCTGTTACAACAATGGTGGTTAACGCAGACGTTACAATGACTGTTCAGCAATGATCATTTCATACTTAAAAAATAATTTATGACACGTTTTATTTTGCTCTTATCGGTTTGCCTTAATTTTTATATTGTACAAGCGCAGCAACTCACAACTTATCCATCGCCCGAGGGTATAATTCAAAATACAGATTTTTCGGTAAGCGTTCGCATTCCGGGAAAACAATGGCAGGAATTATCTGAGTATTCAGTCATGGTAGATGAAGTTCGCGATGTTAAACACGTTGTTGAAAATGCATCAATGGTTTATTTTGATTTTTCCGATGATATAGAAGTTTCAGTAACCTACAATAAGGGTGACATTAAAAATGCCCGGATTCGACCTCTTTCGTATGGCATTAAACCGCAGATTAATGGGAATACCCTGAATTTTAAACTCTCACAGGCCCGAAACATTTCTGTAGAGATAAATAATGATATTTTTCATAATCTTCACCTTTTTGCTAATCCGATTGAGGTGAATAAACCCGCTAAAGGTCAAAAGAATGTGATTTATTTTGGTGCTGGAATCCATGAGATTCCGGGTGGTGAGTTGAAAGTTGAATCAGGTAAAACAGTTTATTTGGCTGGTGGTGCTGTACTTAAGGGTAGAGTAGTTTTCAAAAATGTTGAAAATGCAAAACTAATTGGTCGTGGAATGATAGACCAATCGGTTCGTGGCGGGGTTAAAATCGAAAATTCCAGAAATATTGAGGTTGAGGGTATTTTTTGTACTCAATGTTTTACCGGTGGTTCCGATTCTGTCACTATTCGCAATGTGAAGAGTATGAGCTACTACGGTTGGGGAGATGGAATGAATGTAATTTCCAGTAATAATGTTTTGTTGGATGGTGTTTTTAATAGAAACTCTGATGATTGTACAACAGTTTATGGAACCAGACTGGGTTTTACAGGGGGGTGTAAGAATATCACTATGCAAAATTCAACTTTGTGGGCTGATGTAGGACATCCAATTTTAATTGGCACACATGGAAATACAATTAATCCGGATACACTTGAAAACCTGACGTATACCAACATTGACATTCTTGATCAAAAGGAGCTGCAGGTTGATTATCAGGGTTGTATGAGTTTGAACGCAGGAGATGATAATTTTGTGAGGAATGTAAAGTTTGAAAATATTCGGGTTGAAGATTTTAGACAAGGGCAATTGGTAAATCTTCGGGTTTTTTATAACACTAAGTATTGTACCTCGCCGGGACGGGGTATAGAAAATGTACTTTTTAAAAATGTTGAATATTCAGGGAGAAATGCGGAACAATCTGTTATTGCAGGTTATGATGAATACAGGAAAATAAAAAATGTTGTATTTCAAAACCTGATAATCAATGGGAAATTGATTACTGATGATATGCCCGATAAACCCAAGTGGTATAAAACTTCTGACATGGCTCGTTTTTTTGTAGGCGAACATGTTGATGGAATAACTTTTTGCAAATAATATGTGCCAGAATTTAAAAATAAGATAAATGAAAATCACAGATAATTTACCTAAAACTCTCTTGCTAATTTTACTTGGACTTGTTGTGTTTAATTGCGAAGAACTTAACGGTCAGAACTTTGAAAAATATAATGCAAGAAGCAGGGAGTGTTTTGATTATAACTGGATGTTCCATAAAGGCGATATTGCTATTAGCAGGGCAGTAAAAGCCGGAAAATATGGTGGTTTAACCGATGCAAATGTCAAAGTGATTACCGGTGAAGAAGCTGTGATTGCTTATACAGATAAAAACAAGGTAAAATCGTTTGTACAGAACGATTGGAAAGCTGTTAACCTACCACATGATTGGTGTGTTGAACAGGAATTTGCGAACGATCAATCAAAAGTAATTGATGGCGCTCCGGAAGGATTGGTTTCTCATGGTTTTTTGCCTGTTGGTATAAGTTTTTACCGGAAAGAATTTGAAGTTGCTGAAGCAGACAAAGGAAAAAAAATAAACATTGAGTTCGATGGAATTTTCAGGAATAGTACTGTATGGGTCAATGGTCATCTTTTGGGTAATCATCAGAGTGGATACGTACCGAGTAATTACGACCTTACTGATGTGTTGCGGTATGGAAACGAAGGCAAGAATGTGATTCTCGTAAAAGTTGATGCATCGGAATTTGAAGGATGGTGGTACGAAGGTTGTGGAATTTACAGACATGTTTGGTTAGTTAAAACAAACCCGGTGCATGTTGATCGTTTTGGCACGTATATAACAACACCGGTTATTACATCCGAAAATGCAAAGGTTGATATTAGAACTACATTGAAAAATGAAACAAAAAGTGCCAGAGAAATCATTCTGACATCAAAAATTGTTGACAATAAAGGAAGTGTAGTTAATTCGATAGTTTCCAATCTTTCAATTGAAGGATTAAGTAAGTCAGTAATTACTCAAAATGCAAATGTTTCGAAACCAATTTTATGGTCACCGGAAACTCCTAATCGATATAAAGTATTAACTGAAGTTGCTGAAAACGGACATGTAATTGACAATTATGAAACCGTATTCGGCATCAGGAACATTGAATTAAACACAACGGGTTTTTACCTGAATGGAAAACTATATCCTATCAAAGGAACTGCTAATCATCAGGATTTTGCAGGGGTTGGAGTTGCACTTCCTGATAAAATTAATGAGTATAAAATAAAACTTCTGAAAGAAATGGGATCAAATGCTTACAGATGCTCACATAATCCTCCAACACCCGAATTACTCAATATCTGCGACAGCCTTGGAATGCTTGTAATGGTCGAAAACAGAATGTTATCAAGCACTGATGATGGGCTGAAAGATTTAACCACAGTTTTGTACAGAGATAGAAATCACCCTTCCGTGTTTATGTGGTGTATTGAGAACGAAGAGTCGATCGAAGGTACTGTCATTGGAACACGAATTATAAAAACTCTGGTAGATGACTAATAAAATTGACCCTACCCGACCTGCAACTGCTGCAATGAATCATGGATGGAACGATGCCGGTTACGCTGATGCTCTTAATGTGGTAGGTTACAATTACGGACAGCGAAAAATGCAATACGTGAAAGATCACCAGCAATATCCCGAGAGAAAAATGATTGTAACCGAATCGGCCAGTTTCACTTCAACAAGGGGCGAATATGCCGATAACAATGAAAAAGGATATGTGTCGAATTTTGGAACCAATACGCCCGGTTGGGGAATGCCTCCGGCAAAAGATTGGGAACATATTATAAAATATCCGTTTTTGAGTGGAATGTTTGCCTGGACAGGTTTCGATTATCGCGGCGAACCAACTCCCATTTATCGTTGGCCGTGTGTGGTCTCACATTTCGGCATAATGGATTATTGCGGATTTCCCAAAGATGGATATTACGCTTATAAAGCTGCATGGACTGATACGCCGCTGGTACATGTATTTCCACATTGGAATTGGGCAGGCAAAGAAGGTGATACCTTGAAAATTGCTGCTTACACAAATTGCGATGAAGTAGAACTGTTTGTAAATGCTAAAAGTGTTGGTCGTCAAAAGGTAAAAGCATTTACAAGAGTAGACTGGAAAGCCGTTTATAAGCCCGGAAAATTGGTAGCCAAAGCATACAAAGGAGGAAAACTAGTTGCTACTGATGTAGTAGAAACCACAGCAAAACCTTCACGGATGTCATTAAACAGTGATGTAAGCATACTTAAAGCCGATGGAAGTGATGTAGCTATAATACGTGTGGCTATAAAAGATGCAAAAGGCAGGGTTGTGCCAACAGCAGATAATTTGGTGAAATTTTCTATAGAAGGTCCCGGACGTATCATCGGAACCGGTAATGGAAACCCAGGTAGTCACGAATTGGATAAAGACCCACAGCGCATGGCGTTCAATGGATATTGTATGGTGCTGGTTCAATCTGATTTTAAAGGCGGAGTCATTCGGTTAAAGGCTACTTCAGAAGGACTTAGTGATGGTGAGATTACATTAATGGTGAAATAATCCCGAGTACTCTATTCAATACTGAAAATGGTTTTAATTAGAATATTTGAAGAAAGTTCAAAAGGATAACGCAAATTTTGCGTTATCCTTTTTTTTTGAAATATCCAAGAATATTAAAAATACAAAACTATTTCATACTTTTGCTTTTATTACAAATGTAAGAAGTATTTGAACCTGAAAAAAAAGATTGAACTGTAGATCAACTCATTAAAGTAATTAATAGTTCGATAAAATTAAATTTAAATACACTTTTAAGTGATAGATAATCAATGATATATAAAATGATAAAAAGGATGTTGTTAATTGCTAATACTATTGTAGTATTAGGGAATTCTGTTGTCGTTACAGCAGGTGTAAAACAGAATTCAATGAGTGATACTAATTTTATTGCAAAGGTTGAAAAAAGTGGCGTTATTTTGAAACGCGGTAAAGAGAAGTTAAAAGTTGAATTTATTAATCCTGAAATTGTGCGCGTTCAATATGTGCCTGAGGGAGACCTGAAAGAAAATGATACAAATATTTGTGTGACCCGCAGTGATAGCAATACTTCCTTCAAATTTTCAGAAAAAGGAAATACCATTTCACTTGAATCCAAACAATTAAAAGTGTTGATAAACAAAACAACAGGATCTATACAATATAAAACCTCGAAAGGAGAAGTCTTGTTAAATGAAAACCCATTACAGCCCCGTATAACTGAAAAGGTGAATGTTAAGCAAGTAGAATTTGATCAAAATCAAAATAAAATTGAAAAAACAGCCAATGGAGATGTGATAGTGTCAGAAGTGACATCTCAAGATGTAATCGGAACAGCGTGGAAAGCAATTCAGCAGTTTGTATGGCAGAAAAATGAGGCTTTGTTTGGCTTAGGATCTCATCAGGAAAATTATATGAATCTGCGTGGTACTATGCAATATTTGTATCAACACAATTTAAAGAAGAGTGTTCCGGTTTTGATGTCTTCAAAGGGCTATGGATTATTATTTGATTCGGGTTCTACTATGATATTCCATGATGACAGCATTGGCAGTTATATGCAAATGAATACTGTGAAAGAAATTGATTATTATTTTATGTACGGTCCTGAATTTGACCACATAATAAGTCATTATCGTACATTGACTGGGAAAGTGCAAATAATGCCAAAGTATATTTTTGGTTATATCCAATCAAAAGAGAGATATAAAAATCCGCACGACATCGATAGTGTAATTAATCGCTTCCGTACCGAAAAAATTCCTTTAGATGTTATTGTCCAGGATTGGAATTATTGGGATTCAAGATGGTGGGGACATAAGAAATTTGATGAAAGATTTTATCCTAATCCTGACGAAATGATAAGGAATGTTCATGAAAAAAATGTTCATTATATGCTCTCAATTTGGCCATCAGCAACTGGCAATGAGGCCACGGAGATGAAAAGCAAAGGTTTTCTTCTTGGTTGGGGGATTTACGATGCATTTAACCCTGCAGCAAGAAAAATGTATTGGAACGAATATGTGAACAAGAATTTGTTCTCAAAGGGTGTAGATGCATGGTGGTGTGACAGTTCTGAACCTGTTGATGGAGATTGGAACAATTATTCAAATTCAGTCTCTAATAATGCCTTTGCCCGGTACGAAATAAACTCAAAAGCATTAAACGATTTATTAGGACCGTTTCGTGCTAATACCTTTTCGTTGCATCATGCGCAGGGTATTTATGAAAACCAACGATTGCAAACGAATGTAAAACGTGTTGTGAACCTTACCCGTTCCGGATTTGCAGGTCTGCAAAGGTATGGAACATTTGTTTGGAATGGTGATACCAAAGCCACATGGTCCGATTTTGCTCAGCAAATTCCTTCCGGATTGAATTATATGGCTACCGGTCTTCCCTACTGGACTATTGATGCTGGGGCTTTTTTTGTAAAAAGTAACAGTCAGTGGTTTTGGAAAGGTAATTTTGATAAAGGCACTGAAGATATGGGTTACCGTGAATTTTATGTAAGAAATATTCAATTCTGCCAGTGGTTGCCTATGTTTCGTAGTCATGGTACCGATTTCACTCGTGAACCATGGGCATTTGGTAAGCCGGGTGAGCCTTTTTATGAAAGTATTGTAAAGCAAATTCAATTACGTTACCGTTTGTTGCCTTATATTTATTCTGTTGCAGCAATGGTGGCCAATCAGGATTATACGATGACTCGACTTTTGGCATTTGATTTTAGAAAAGATACCAATGTGTATAATATAAAGGATCAGTTTCTATTCGGTCCATCAATTATGGCTTGTCCGATAACCACCCCTATGTACTACGATGCAAATTCAAAAAAAATGACTGGAGTAAGTACAACTCGTTCGGTTTATTTGCCTAAGGGTACAAATTGGATTGATTTCTGGACTGGAAAACAGTATTTAGGTGGAACAAATATTACTGCAGATGCTCCAATTGATCATATTCCGGTTTTTGTCCGATCGGGAGCTATTATTCCAATGGCTCCGGTACAACAATACTCATCTGAAACTCCTGCTGCTCCATATGAAATCCGAATTTACCCTGGAGCTGATGGTGTCTTTACCATTTACGAGGATGAAGGGGATAATTATAATTACGAATATGGAAAATTTGCCCAGATTACTTTACGATGGAATAACAAAACTAAAACACTAAGTATAAGCGATCGTAAAGGTGAATTTGCAGGTATGATCAATAATAGATTATTCAGAATAGTGTTTGTAAAAGAAAATCATGGTGTTGGTGTAGATATAACTGAAAGTGTTGAAAAGTCGATTGTTTATGAGGGGAAAAGAATAGACTTTAAACTACAATGAGCAGGATTTTATTAAGTGTTATTGCTAACATCATATGCGGTAATAACGAATTATAAAATTTACAAGATGTTATCTGTTTGATTATGTTTTGTTTGTTGACAGCTGCGACTTTTTTATCAATTCTGTTATAATAGCTCTGCCTGTGAGCTTTTTTGTTGGAGTATTCTTTCTTCAGAGAATTTGTTGGTAGGAACAATATGTCATTTGATTAAATCAACTCGTCATGTATAGTCTAATAAATTTACACTAATATAATAACTAAACATACTCATTATCATTCAACCTTGATTTCCTTAAAATACTCTGCAGGCGACTCTCCGGTAAATTTTTTGAATGCTCTGTAAAAAGTGGTTTTAGAATTAAATCCGCATAGTTCTGCAATGGCGGAAACGGTATATTTAGGATATTTTCCGCTTGCAATGCATTCCTTTAATTCTTCAACCCGTAGCGAGTTAATGTAATCCGGGAAATTCATTTTAATGTGAATATTCAATACCTGCGATATTTCATGAACCGGATATCCAATCACTTTTGACACATCCACTTGTTTTAAATCGGGATTAAGGTAAGGCTTTTCACTCAGCATATATTCTTTTAGTTTTTCAGTAATCTCAATGCATTTATCATTGGATATTTTTAATACAGCCGGTTCGTTTTTCGATTGATTTTGTTTATTATCTTCAAACTGAGCTTTAATTTGCCTGAGTAAATGTAAAAAATAGGATCTGGTAAAATAAAACGTTAATAAAACAATTGATGTCCACAACAGAATTGTAAACAAGGTTGTTTCGTAAAAATAAGGCGAAATCGAAATGCTAATTTCTATTGGTTTATTCTGACTATTGTTTGCTAAAATTAAAACCTTATGTTCACCTATACTTAAATTTTCGAGTTGAATAATATTATTTGCTATTGGTTTACTCCATGATTTATCAACACCTTCTAACTTATACGAATATCGATTCAATTTGGTGTTATGATAATTTAAAGTCGCAAATCTAAGTGCGAGGTTGTTGTTGTTCTTTCCATTTATTTCTATTTTATACTCATATTCTCCACTTTTCTTTATGTAATTCAGTGTGTCAGCAGAATACCTTATTCCGTTAATGTAAATATCGGTGAAAATAGTATTAGAGTGAGTAAACCTATTAAGTGAGTCTTTACTACTAAAAGTTATAAAACCAAATTCATTTGCCCACCAAAGATTGTTATTTTTATCTTTATAGCCCGATTCCGGACTGAAAATTACTCCGTTTAATCCGTCATCGATTCCAAACGGGAGTATTTCTCCCTGTCTGCTTATTCTGAATAATCCTTTTTGAGTGCCTACCCACATATTACCAAAAGCATCTTCTACAAGCGACGAAGGTGCATTCTCGGGCAACCCAATTTCAGTTGTAATCCAATTTCTCAAACTCAAATTTTGATTCAATTCAAGTACTCCACCCTTGTTAAAGCAAAACCAAATACTATTTTTCTTATCTGAGTGAATTGCTGTACACTGATATTTATAATTTTTCAGCACATCGGGTTGTTTAAAAACCAAAGTTTTTAAATCGACATAACAAGCACCTAATTTGGTTCCAATCCACAATTTTTTTTGTTGGTCAACATAAAGTGTAAATACCTCATTGCTACCTGTTAATTTGCTTAGATTGTATCTCAGCAATGACTTTTTTGCAAAATTATAGCAGTACAAACCATCCAAAGTGGCCATCCAAATATCATTGTGAATGCCTTGTTGAAACTTATATACCGTACCTTTATTTATATTTTCGTATTTACTTAAATTTGAGAATGATTTTCTTTGTTTGTCAAATACAATTGCTCCACCACCATACGTACCAAGCAACAAAAATTGTTTATTATTCGGAAATGGATATATAGTTGTAACTACTCTGGCATCAAGTAGTGGATTTTCAGTAGTTCGGAAATGGTGTACAACTTCAAATTTCGAATTCAGAATTAAAAATCCATCTCTGCTTCCAACATACTTATAACCATTTTCATCGAAGTAGTACGAACGTATTGTTATACCCAACGTGTTTAGCAGGTCTAAGGACTGAAATAGTCTCTTTTTTTCTAAATCGAAATATTTTACACCCTCTGTAAATGTGCCAACCCACAAATTGTTATCGGATATGTGTAATGCATAAACAGACAAATTAGATCTGACTGACTGTGGGTTGAGTTGAAAATTTGAAAGTTTTTGCAGGTTCATTTCAAAACTGAAAACACCTTCATTTTCTGTTCCCAAAAATATCGTTTTATTTTTTTTATCAAATGCAAGCGATAAGATAAACTTATTTTCAGTTCCTTTAACTATCTGATAAACGTTTGTTTTTGTGTTGAAATTATATAATCCATTTTCGGTACCTAAATACAGTATATTATCAATAAATATTAACGAGCGTATGTTATTGGTGTAGTTTTGCTTATAGATGTCAAAATGTGAAGTTTTTTTGTTTACTGTACTATACGCATATAGTCCATCGAAGGTGGCTAACCATAAAGTACCTTTTGCATCTTCAACGATGTCGTTTACAGATACAATTTTACTTCTGAATTGTGGACTTAGGACTATAGATTTTGTAGAGTTTGTTATTGAATCGTACAGGTATAATCCTTTATCAGAACCAAAATACAGATCACCTTTCTTTGTTTTAAATATTTTCCTGATATTAATTCCCTGCAATTCAAACGTTACTGGTATAATGCTATTTTCTCGTTTGTTAAACTTATAGGCGCCTTGTTCACTTCCAATCCACATACAATCGTACGAAATGCTTAAAACTGATTGTACAGCTCCTTTTAATGGGGTTTTAAGTCGCTTGTTAAAGGTGACAACTTCAAGCCCATCGTACGAATCTAATCCGGTGTCGGTTCCTATCCAAATAAGGCCGGTTTTATCCGAATAGATAGTACGAATAAAATTACTACTTAGTCCATTATCTGTATTAAGATTTTTTACTGGAGAGTTGGCAGCATATATATTTACAATCCAGACAAATAATAATATTGATACAAGTTGATTTTTCATGCTGAAGTGATTAACTATAGAAGTAGGATACAAAAATACTAAACTTTTCGGTACATTTATTTTCATTTGTTCAATATGTGGATATATTTTTATGCTGTTCAGTTAATGTGTGGGCTTCGAGTCAATTGAAATTTGTATTTTGTTCCATATTATAAACTGAAACTAATATAAGTGTTGATTTTATAATTACTCAAAACAAACACTATATATTTGTACTTGTATTTTATAATTATCTTACATAATTAAATCTGCTTATATATAATATCAAAATACACCTTAAATTAAATCTAATGATTATCGGAATGAAAAAAAATGTAATTCAAATCCTGCTGACCTTGCTTCAGTTTGTATTTTTGCCACTTTATTCGCAAACACAGATGAATAACGAGTGGAATGGAAAACCTGATGTATTTCAGATAAACCGTCTTAGTGCCCATGCCACCCTTATTCCGTACAATGATCTCAATAATGCATTACAAACAAATATCAAAAGTTCTCCTAATTATCTTTCGTTAAATGGTAAATGGAAATTTAAATACGTCACTAAACCATCTCTCCGACCACTAACGTTTTATACTACTGATTATAATGTTCAAACCTGGGATAGTATTACAGTGCCTGGAAATTGGCAAACACAAGGTTACGATCATCCTATTTATGCAACAGTTATATACCCATGGAGCGATTATGAAACAATCAGTTCACCTGCTGCTCCAACAGTATACAATCCTGTGGGTTCGTACCGTCGTACATTTACTTTACCCAACGATTGGGCAGGTAAGAAAAGTATCCTGCATTTTGAAGGAGTAGAATCGGCTTACTATGTTTGGGTAAACGGAGTGTATGTTGGATATAGCGAAAACAGCTATTCACCTGGAGAATATGATATTACCGATAAGCTTACTGCTGGTAATAATGTGATTGCTGTACAGGTTTTTCGCTGGTGTGATGGCAGCTGGCTCGAAGATCAGGATATGATTCGCTTAAGCGGAATATTCAGGGATGTGTACATTTATAAAACTCCGGATGTACATGTTAATGATTTTTTCTGTATAAGTAATTTGGATGATAGTTATCAAAATGGCACAATTAATTTCTCAGCTAAACTGCAAGCTACTGCAACAACCAATCAAACTGGATATAAAGTGCAGATGCAACTATACGATAATACGAATTCTGCCATATTGTCAACTCCATTGGAAATGCCGGTTACATTTACAAATAATCAGGCGCAGGTTGCTGCAACAACTTCGGTATCTAATCCGCTTAAATGGTCGGCAGAGCACCCGAATTTATATAAAATGGTGCTTTCACTTATTAATAATGATGGCACTACTGTTGAGTACGAAAGTTGTAATGTAGGATTCCGTCGCTTTGAATTGAAAAACAATCAAATGCTTCTTAATGGAAAGCGAATACTTTTCAAAGGCGTTAACCGTCACGAAGCAGATCCGGTATTTGGCCGTGCTGTTGACGAAGCTTCCATGATTCAGGATATTCTGATTATGAAGAAATTTAATATCAATGCCGTTCGTACCAGTCATTATCCCAATAATACTCTTTGGTACGACTTGTGCGACAAATACGGGCTTTATGTTATCGACGAAAATAACCTGGAAACTCACGGTGTAAGAAGTACAGTGCCAACCAGTGATGCAACTTGGACAACAAATTGTGTAGATCGTATTACCAGTCTCGTGGAGAGAGATAAAAATCACCCAAGTGTCCTTATATGGTCGCTCGGAAATGAAGCAGGTACCGGATCCAACTTTCAGGCTATGCGCAATTGGATTAAAGCAAAAGATCAGACCCGATTAGTTCATTACGAGGGTGATAATCAGTACAGTGATATGTCAAGTAAAATGTATCCCCCCATTACCGACATTAATAGTTATGGAAGCTCTGGAAATACCAAACCATATATCCTTTGCGAATATGCTCACTCTATGGGAAATAGCACAGGTAATTTATATCAATTTTGGGATATAATGGAGAAATACACTAACTTGCAGGGTGGATTTATTTGGGAATTCGTAGATCAAAGTATTAAAGATAAGGATGGTTTTAAATACGGTGGTGACTGGGGTGATAATCCCAGAGATATTAACTATTGTGCAGCAGGACTATTGAATGCCGACAGACAAATACAATCAGAATTATATGAGGTGAAAAAAGTGTACCAGAATATTAAAATGACAGCGGTGGATCTTTTAAAAGGTCAAATCTCTATCAAAAACTGGTTCCTGTTTACTAATTTGAATGAATATGAAGGTAGCTGGCAATTATTGGCCGATACGACAGTTATTCAGCAGGGTGTTTTTTCGGCAGCCGATATGAATCTGGAACCTCAGAGCACTAAAACAATGATTGTTCCTTTTACCACACCTCAGCTACTGGCCGGAGTGAAGTATTGGCTCAATATCAGCTTTAAGACTAAAACTGCTACTAATTGGGCTGCTTCCGGTCACGAAGTTGCCAGTGAACAGTTCAATATCTCTTTTGTTACACCGACTGCAACAAAAACCAGTGATTTTGGAAGCGAAGATCTGTATGTAGTAACCACTGATAACCTGATTACCATCCAAAACAGCAGGCTAAAAGTAGAGTTTAGTCGTAAAACAGGTCAGATGAATACCTATACCTACGATTCAAATTTGTTGATAAATAACGGACCTGTTCCAAACTTTTGGCGTGCTCCGAATGACAATGACCGTGGTAATGGTGAACCCACAAGATGCAAAACATGGAGAGATGCCAGTATTCAACGAACATTAGACACTTTATTTGTAAATGCAACTGATAGTAAGAAAATTCGTGTATTTGCCTACTTAACAGTTCCTTCTCAACAAATATCGGGTGTTAGAATGGTTTATGATATTATGGCAAATGGAGATGTAGTTGTTTCAGAATCTTTCTTACCTGGTGGTTTGTCTTTGCCCGAAATCCCGCTCATCGGCAATCTTATCAATCTGCCATCTCAATTCGACAGATTTACATGGTATGGAAAAGGCGAAAACGAGACTTACATTGATCGTATGTTGAGTGCCAATACAGGGGTGTATAGTAAAACTGTTGACGATAACTTTTTCCCGTATATCAGACCTCAGGAAACAGGAAATCATATTCAAACCAATTGGGTGAAAGTGGTTAATAAGGATAACCTTGGTATTATGATAGTAGGTGATAAGTTTGAGTTTAGTGCTCTCCGATATTCACCATTTGATTTAGAAGCTAAAAAACATTCTTACGAACTGGTGAAAAATGAAAACACTATTTTAAATGTAAATTATAAGCAAATGGGTGTGGGAGGCGATGATAGCTGGGGTGCTAAACCTCACGAAGAATTCCTTATCAGGCCGAACACAGAGTATAACTATTCATATCGTATTATTCCGGTGAATAGCTCCAGCAACGAAATGCAAATCAGTCATAAAGAGTACGCAACCACTGCTTTGGCGAAATTGCCTGATTTAAAAGGATTAAGTGAAGAGGAAGCCACTCAGCTGTTAACCATAAGTGGTTTTACGATAGGTAAGCGTTCTTTTGGATACGGAGCCTACGATAAAGGAAAAATTGTGGATCAATTTCCTGAAGCTGGAAAGGAATTGCCGCAGGGTTCTATTGTAAATTACACTGTAAGTACAGGTGTTAATATAGCCTTAAAAAAAGCGGCAACAAGTAGTACACAGGAGGTTGTAAATCCAACAGCCAATGGTAACGATGGAGTGGGTACAACCCGTTGGTGTGCTTCCAACGGTAATGCAAATAATTGGTGGAAAGTTGATTTAGGTGATTTGTATGATCTTTCCGGTTACAACATTGTATGGGAAAAGGCAACCGTTTACAATTATCTGATTGAGGTGTCGAAGGACAATGTAAACTGGACAACGGGTGTGGATCAGAGAGCAAATACATCTGCAAATCAAACACAATCCGGATTGATAAATTCTTCATCGGTGAGATATGTTCGCGTTACAATTACTTCGATTCCTTCAGGTTTGTGGAGCAGCTTTTACGAGTTTCAACTAACAGGTACAAAATCGACAACCGGCTTGTACGATTTACAAAGTAACAAATCTAATATAACAATATTCCCCAATCCTGCGAATCAAAATGCAACTGTAAAATACAATCTAACACAAGCTTCGCACATTGAAATGGCACTGTATAATGCTGCTGGCGCAAAGATTAAAGAGTTGTTTAAGGGTTTTCAGGATAGCGGTGCTTACACCCAACCCCTGAATTGTAATATTGCACCCGGCATTTATTATATTCGTTTAAATACTGGTTCATCATTTGATTATCAGAAGTTTGTTGTGAAATAATCCGAACTAAAAATTACTATCGGAATCGTTCCGGAAATCCACTGTACGAATAGTATTATATCTTTAGAAATTTGTAACATAAGAATTTTCCGATTAACTAACAAGTTTTTATTATTCCCATATTATAATCTGAAACGGAATTATACTTATAACATGCTCTGTTCTTTTTTATAATCAGTATTTTTGTTGAATATTATTTGTAGAGTAAATAGAAGTTCTCTGTACTTATAAGTGTTTTTTGTGAGACTTAAAACTGATACCAAAATTATATACAATTTTAATTCTATTATGAATAAATCAATTTTTCATTTTTGGGGATTTATAATCCTGCTTTCTCTCTTTAGCAACGAAAAAATGCATAGTCAGGCTTTTGTTCATCCCGGTGGATTGCATACAATGACCGATCTTCAGAGAATGAAATCAAAAGTACTATCAAACACATCACCCTGGGCGGATGGTTGGAGATTTTTATGTAACGATAGTAAAGCCTCAAATACCTATAATCCGGGCGCCAGAACCAATGTAGGTGGAGGTGATGGAACCCGTCAGCGTGCGGCAAAAGATGCCGATGCTGCTTATTTTAACGCCATAAGATGGTATATAAGTGGCGATGAGTCTTATGCAAAAAATGCCATTAAAATTATAAAAACATGGACTGATTCGCTGAATAAAGTGAATCCAAATAATATTGAAATGCCAGTATCAGGTGAATTGTTCCAGTTTCCGGTATGTCACATGTTAAATGCAGCTGAGGTGCTTCGGGTGTACCCTGGTTTTGATACTTCTACGGTGGTATTTAAAGAATTTAAAAAAACGTGTCTGTTGCGATTCTATCCGGCTTGTAGGGATTTTTTGGGTGGCTGTAATAGCTGGCCAAGCTGGGATGGTCCCGCTTTAGCAGGTATGTTACAAATTGGTGTATTTTGCGACAGGCGTGATATTTTTAATGCAGCTATAGATTATTACAAAACTGGTATAGGAGGTGGAGCACTAAAAAAAATGGTTTGGCAAGATTCGGGTCAGGGAATAGAAGTTGGACGTGACCTGGCACATGCACCACTGGCAATTGAACATGCTGCAGAAATGTCTCAATGGGCATGGAATCAGGGAGTTGATTTATTTGGACTCTATGATAACCGATTGTTAAAAGGCATGGAGTATATTTGTAAATACCAACGGTATCACGATGTAGAATGGGTTCCTTACTATAGTTGCAACTCAGCGTCTGATGGGCAAAATTTCTATTTTCCTTCTATCAATTATCATGGACGGCTTGAAAAGGTTCCAAGTTATGAGCTAATATACAACCATTATGTACACATTAAAGGATTAGAAGCTCCGTATTTGAGAGCAACAATAAATTTAAAGGGTTTGGTGCCAACTAATTCCGATGATATTGGAGAATCCGGATTAACATATTCTTTGACTGATACGACTACCATTTTCATTCCTCGTCCTATACCTGCAGCACCCGCCAATTTAACTGCTATATCCGGGGCATCAAATGTTGCACTTAACTGGACTGCTCCCGAAGGCGATGTTGCACAAGGTTATGTGGTTTCAAGAGCAACTCAAAGTAACGGTACTTATTCGGTAGTTGCAAGCTGGAATAACTATTCGAATACAAACTTTGTTGACACTTCCGGCATTGATAATGTTACATATTACTATAAAGTTCAGGCTATTAATCAATCGGGAACAAGTGTTTACTCCAATATTGCAAGTGCAAAACCTGCAAGAACTTCAGCTACGTTAATGACTGGTTGGGCACAAAAAGATATTGGAACTGTGGCTGCACCCGGAACGGCTAAATATACGAACGCGGCTAATAATAGCTTCATATTGAGAGGTTCAGGTGCCGGAATGGGAGGTTCAGCAGATAATTGCAACTATACCTATACACGTGTTACAGGAGATTATACCATCACAGCAAGATTATTCAGAACTACTTTGTCAGGCAGCAACTCAGATAGAATTGGAATTATGGTTCGCGATTCATTGGCTCCGGGTGGTCTGGCAGCATTTTTGGGATTGTCTGACACTGGTTTCCGTAAAGTTTGGTTAACTACAAGATCTTCGTTTGGTTCTTCTCCGGGTTGGAAACTGGGCAATGGCTTTACCTGGGTTCCTACATGGTTTCGGATAAAATGTAAAGAAGTGACAAATCCATCAGGATTTAAAATTGTTGGTTATCAGTCAATTGATGGCGTTAATTGGGGTGCTGTAGATTCAAGTACAATATATTCTTTCTCGAAAAATTCCAAAAATGTTTTTACAAAGAGCTATTATGTAGGTCTATACGTCTGCGCCGGATCTTCACAAGCAACTCAAATTACTACTGCAACTTTCGATAACGTAACGGTTGAACCAGCTGTGATTTCGGCAGTTTCAGAGGTGAACTCTAAACCCGAATATCAAATTTTTCCAAATCCGGTAAATAATAAATTGAATATAGCTGTTCTGAATCCTGCCATAATTGACATTTCGTCTATTACCGGAAGTAAAGTTTATACAGGGAAAACTGAAGCTCAAACTACCGGAATTGACATTTCAAATCTAAATCCGGGAATTTACTTTGTGCAAATAAACGATGGAACGGGTGTTGTAACAAAAAAAATAGTAAAAAATTAGTCTATTCAACTTATTGGAGTACATTCCAGGTGGAGTAACCAAATAATTAGTAAAAGTTTTTGAAGTGAAAATAAATAATATTAATATAGCTAATAGTGTGAAATCAAATATGAAAATCTCAAATAAAAGAGCCAGAATTCTCATTATCTTTGTTTTATGTCTGTTCGTCCAGTTGGCAAATGCCAATCAGCCGGAAATGAAACTCAGGTATAAATTTCCTGCTACAAATTGGATGACATCAGCCTTGCCAATTGGCAATGGTGTATTTGGAGGTATGTTTTTCGGTGGAGTTGCTTCCGATACATTACAGTTTAATGATAAAACTCTTTGGTCTGGTAGTACTTCGGTACGTGGAGCTTATCAGAGTTTTGGAAATTTAATTCTCCGGTTTTCGTCGCACTCTACTTATTCCGACTATTCGAGAGAATTAAATCTTGATAGTGCAATCGGGAAGGTAAATTATATCTTTGAAGGTGTAACCTACCAGCGTGAGTATCTCGCGAGTAATCCGGATAGCGTTATCGTGATTCGGATCTCTACCCCCGGTCAAACAGGAAAACTGAGTTTTAATGTCAGCCTCACTGACGCACACTCAACAACTACATCATACTCTGCAGGAACTATTTCGTTTGCAGGTAGTTTGGCCACAGTATCCTACAATGCAAAGGTTAAAGTGATAAACGAAGGTGGAACACTCACTACCCGCTCAACACAGATAGCCATAGCTAATGCTGATGCCGTTACCATTATTCTTGCCGGTGCAACCAACTTTAGTCCGGGCGCTTCAACTTATAAATCAGGTGATGCTTCTACGTTAAATGCTATTGTCAGCAATCGTTTAAATAATGCTTCTGCTAAGTCGTACCAAACACTTAAAGCAAACCATTTGAATGATTATCAACCGCTGTTCAATCGGGTAAAACTGGATTTGGATATAGCAGCTCCAAATATTAATACCGATGAATTAATCCGTTCGTATAAATACAATTCTTACTTAGATTTACTGTATTATCAATATGGCCGATACCTCATGCTCGGGTCATCCCGTGGTATTGCTTTGCCCTCGAACTTACAGGGTTTGTGGAATAATAGCAACAGTCCTGCCTGGCAATGCGATATTCACAACAACATTAATGTGGAGATGAATTATTGGCCGGCAGAGAATACCAACCTTTCTGAGTGTCATTTGCCATTTCTGAATTATATCAACACCGAAGCTACAAAAGTAAACAGTTCATGGCAGAAAATGGCTTCTACGCCAATTTCAACAACTTCAAACGGGGAATATATGGCCGGATATACGGGTTGGACTATGCGAACACAGAATAATATTTTCGGTTATTCTGATTGGAACTGGAATCGCCCGGCTAATGCATGGTATTGTATGCACCTGTGGCAACATTTTAGATATACAAATGACACCACGTATCTGAAAAATGTGGCTTTTCCAACTATGAAAAGCGCTTGCGAGTTTTGGTTTGGCCGTTTGAAGTCTTATGCTACAAATCAGGTGTTTTCTACTTACACAATTCCGGCCGGAACTTTATATGCACCCGATGAATGGTCGCCGGAACAAGGTAATTGGGAAGATAATGTGGCTTATGCACAGCAACTTATCTGGGAATTGTTCGATAATACACTTAAAGCTGCTAAGTTAGTTAATGCAGATGCTGCCTTTGTAACTAATTTGTCAACAAAACTTGCTAAATTAGATAACGGTGTACATATCGGGTCTTGGGGTCAGATTCGTGAATGGACTACTCAATCCGATTCGCCGGGAAACACGCATCGACACCTTTCACCACTCATTGCACTTTATCCAGGCAATAATATTTCTTATTTCAAAGATACTGCAAATGTGAAGGCGGCCATAGTTATGCTTAACTCGCGTGGCGATGGAGGTACAGGATGGAGTCGTGCATGGAAAATTTCCTGCTGGGCTAGGTTGCAGGATGGAAATCACGCTTATAAGTTAATGAAAGCTGCTCAAAATCTCACTACATATACCTCTGTTTCAATGACAGATGGTCTGGGTGGTGTTTATGAAAATTTATTGGATGCTCATCCCTCTTTTCAAATTGATGGCAATTTTGGTTTTACAGCGGGTGTAACTGAAATGTTGGTTCAAAGTAATCAGGGCTTTATACATTTGTTGCCGGCTCTGCCCGATGTTTGGCCCAATGGTAATTACTCAGGACTTAAAGCTATAGGAAATTTTACCATAGATCTCAATTGGAAAAATTCGTTGCCAACTCAGGCTAAAATATATTCAGGTTCTGGTGATACCTGTAGGGTTTATTTCCCTTCAGCAAATATCGAATCTATTACTGATAATGCAGGGAATGTTATTCCATATATTCGAAAAAATGCAAATCTGATTGCATTTCCGACATTTAAAGATCAAACATACAACCTGTCTTTTAGTTTTACCAATGCAGGTACAGCAGTAATTACGCCATACGTACAGATAAATGCTGACCCGAAGATTCAAACGTCCTCTGTTAGTATAACGACTAAAAGTAATGTGATATTAGCACCTGAATCAACAACTTCTGATGGCGTCTGGTCGTGGACAGGACCGAACTCATTTAAAGCAACAACCCGTGAAATTACACTGTCGAATGTAGGCATAACTATGTCAGGGAATTACATTGCAATACAAACAATAAACGGAAAAAAGACTACTCAGGTTTTTACCGTAAATGTTATTCCCAGTTCAACTTTAAAACAAAACGTGGTAGCAGTTGGCGATTATTACATAAGAAAAGCAGGTACACAGTTATACTGGACAAATACTGCTACAACTAAAACTGCATCAGGTGGAGCTCCGCTTTTTGCTGCAAAGGGAAGTGGAACGTTAACCGATGCCCAAGGTTTTACACTGTCACTTGATGGTGGATTTTATAAAATTGTTAGTAAAGCTGATGGACGTTATGTGAATGAAAAAGGAAATTTTGGTACTAATGCTTATTCACAAACCTGGAATACTTACAACTTATATTCCGACAGTATTTTTACAGCTATACAAATAACTCAGAATGCTGCTACGCAGGAAAAGGGTAACTGGTTTTTTAATATCAACTCTGCCAATGCCATTGTTTATTCAACCAATACCACAATAGACGAAACAAAAGATCTGGTATTTGAATTTTTGCCATATACACTTACGGCATTGAATCAAGACTTGGAATTTAAAAACCGGGTTTGGGCTAATAAAACCAATGTTTATGTGAAATGTGATGAGGAGTCAACGCTATTGATTTATTCTCAACTTGGGATTTTATTAAAAACGATACAAGTGAATGGCGAAAAATCATTTATGCTGCCAAACGGGATTTATTTTATAGCCATGAAAAATAATAACTTTTCTAAGGTGACTAAGGTGGTATTAAACTAAATATTATTACCACATTATAAATTGAAACCTAATTGTGCCAAAATTAGGTTTTGTTTTTTTTTGTAGATACTATTTTTGTTCAGCAATATCTGCTCGTCAAAAATTTATTAAAACTTGGCAAATAATCTCAATTTATAAATCAATGAAACATTTTAAATTTTTAATCTCAATATTAATTTTGCAATGTAATTTAGTACTTGCCGGAGAGTTAAAAACGTTTTCTCCACCCAATGGAATGCTTTACACGCGTCATAATGATGATTTTACAATACAGGTGCGTACTCCGGGCTCAGATTGGGAAGATGTTTTTGAATACTCCATTGCTGTTGATAATGATAATAAACAGACTGCTACTTTTGTGAAATTTGATTTTTCCGGTAAAGTTGAGGTGAAAATTCGAATGAATAATGGTCTATTACAACAAGTAAACATACGCCCCGACCGCTTTGGTATAAAACCGGAAATAAAGGGGAATGAGTTTCGCTTTTCATTAGACAAACCAAGTAAATTGTCTATTGAAGTTAATGGTAATAAGATGAACAATATTCATTTAGTGGCAAACGCAATTGAAAATGAAGTTCCTGATTCCAATGCTGATCATGTAATCTATTTTGGCCCCGGAATTCACAAACCCGATGATATGCCGGGAGATGTTTTTACAATACCTTCAAATACCACGGTTTACATACATGGAGATGCCGTTTTACAAGGTAAAATTTTATGCAATAAAGTAGAAAATGTAAAAATTATTGGACGTGGAATAATTGATCAGGCTGTACGTGGTATAGAGATTACAAATTCAAAAAATATTGCAATTGAAGGTATAACAATTATAAATCCAAAGCATTATTCTATCTTTATGGGTGAATCATCAGATATAAGCATTAAAAACATATCAGCCTTTAGTATGGGTAGCTGGACAGATGGTATAGATATGATGAGTTGCTCCAATGTATCAGTTGATGATGTATTTTTAAGGACGTCAGACGATTGTATTGCTGTGTACGCACATAGGTGGAATTATTATGGAAATTCAAAAAATGTAACGTTTAAAAATGCAATTTTATGGGCCGATATCGCTCATCCAATCAATATTGGATTACACGGAAATACCAAAACTATTGGTGACACGATAGAAAATTTCGTTTTTCAGGATATTGACATTCTGGAACACGATGAAGATGACCGGAATTATCAGGGAGCTATGGCTATTTGTTCGGGCGATTTTAATCTGGTACGTAATATCCGTTTTGAAAACGTATATATTGACGAAATTCAAGAAGGACAAATATTTAATATTCGAGTTGTAAACAATCCAAAGTACTGCAGCGGTCCGGGGCGGTCCATCGAAAATATCGTATTTAAGAATGTTGTATATAAGGGTGCTTTGCCAAACAAATCAGTTATCGAAGGGTATAGTAACGATAAAAACGTAAACGGGATAACTTTCGAAAATTTCCGTATCAATGATAAGTTGGTGCTATTAAAAGATTCAGCAAATTTTAAAATTGGCAATTATGTTGAAAAGCTAAAACTAACAAAGTAGTTTCTTATTTTTGTAAGCTTTATTTTTAATTTCTCAAAATCTACAATACAATGTCAAAATCACTGTTATTCATTTTATTTTTAAGTATAACTACAAACTTTGTCCAGCTTAAATCACAACCCTTTGTACACCCGGGCATGTTACATACCGAGAGTGATTTAATCAGAATGCAGAATAAAGTATCATTAAGTTTACAACCCTGGAAAGGTAGCTGGGACAGATTAGTTTCAAATGGACATTCTTCATCGGGCTGGGGAATTCAATTGGGTACCGATACTGTTATTTACAGGGGAAGCGATGGTGTACATGCTGAAAATTATACTAGAATGTATAATGATGTTGCTGCTGCATACGCCAATGCGTTGCGCTGGAAAATTGCAGGTACTGAAGATAATGCCCAAAAAGCCGTTGAGATACTGAACCGCTATGCAAGGCAACTTAAAGCAATACGCGGTTCGACCGATGCTTCGTTAGCCATTGGTATTTATGGCTATCAAATGTGTAATGCTGCCGAAATTATGCGTAGCTATCCCGGATGGGAAGCAGCCGATTTTAAAGCGTTTCAGGATTTTGCCATAAAAGTGTTTTACGGAACTGATCCTGATTATAATGGCGCACACCGATTTCTGGTTAGGCACAATGGCACCTGCGATACCCACTATTGGGTGAACTGGGATTTATGCAATATGGCATGTGTAATGGCCGTGGGAATTTTGTGCGATAATAGGGCAATTTATAACGAGGCTGTCAATTATTTTAAAACGGGCGTAGGTAATGGCAATATTAACCGGATGGTCAACTTTCTGTACGATGGCGGATTGGGTCAATGGCAGGAAAGTGGTCGCGACCAGGGACACAGCATGTTGGGTCAGGCGCTGGCCGGACCGTTTTGCGAAATGGCATGGAATCAGGGCGATGACTTATACGGCTATGACGATAACAGGTTGTTGAAGGGTTTCGAGTCTGTGGCAAAGTATAATTTAGGCAACAAAGTTCCGTACACTCCTTACAATAATTGCGACAATGTAAATCAAACCATTATTTCATCCTATGCACGTGGAGCCGACCGTCCGGGTTGGGAATTAATTTACAACCATTACGTAGTTCGCAAAGGATTAACATCGCCTTATATTCAGATATATGCCAACAAAATGCGACCTGAGGGCGGAGGTGGCGATTACGGTTCCACCAGTGGAGGATACGATCAGTTGGGTTATGGTACGCTTACAGCCACCATCGATACAAAAATCAACAAGCAAAGTCAGACCATTACTTTCCCTGCAAAATCAGTAACCTTTGGCGATTCAGATTTTGATCCGGGTGCTATTTCTACATCAGGTTTACCTTGTAATTACAGTATTTCGAATACAACAAATGCGGAAGTAATAAACAATAAAATCCACATGATTAGTCCGGGCACTGTGCAGGTAACTGCATGGCAAAACGGAGATGAAATTTATAGTGAAGCAGCACCGGTTACCCAAACAATAACAATAAATAATCCAACCATTGTTACTATTCCCGAAGATACGGTAAAGTTTTACGTAAAAAGTACCGGAATGTGTGTGGATGTAAATAGCTCAAGCCTATTGAATGGATATGCTGTTTTACAAACCGAAGCCAATTCGGGCAAAAGTCAGATGTGGATTATCAGTAAAGTTACCGAGGGCTATTATAAAATCCTAAACCTAAACAGTGGTTTGGCTTTGCATGTGTCCAATAATGTAAATTACAGCGGTGCAATTATAGAACAACGAACCTACGATGTGGCTAATGAACAATACTATCAATGGCAATTGGTTGACAATGGTGATGGAACATTTAAGATAATCAATAAGGGAAACGGACTTGCAATGGGCGTGCAATCTGCTTCAACAACTTCGAATGCAAATTTTGAGGTGAATACCTATACGGGTGCAACGCATCAGAAATTTATAATTTTATTATCAAACAGCATTGAACCACAATCGATAAGTTTTCCAAAATTGCCTGAAATGTATCCGGGCGATCCTGATATTATACTTACAGCAACAGCAACTTCGGGCTTGCCGGTTAGCTATGTTTCAACAAATCCTTCGGTGGCAACCGTGAGTAACGGAATATTACATGTACTAAAAGGTGGTACTACACAAATTATAGCTTCACAAAGTGGAAACATAAAATATGCACCTGCCCTGGAGGTAACACAAACTTTAGTATCAAAAAAAAAACAAACCATCAACATTCCTGATTTTCCTGCAACAATTACCTATAAAGACAAAAATTTTAAATTGGGGGCAACCTCATCATCGGGTTTAGAACTGACTGTCTCGAGTTTTAAATCTAGTGTTGCCCGGTATGCTACAGCCAGCGATTCCATTATTTTAGGTTTACCCGGCAGTACCATTATTACAGTCACCCAGCAGGGAACTTCGGAATATCTGCCCGCATATAGTCAAAAATCACTTGTTGTAAACAAATTAAGTCAAATAATTAATTTCCAGGTTGTTCCACTCCTGAAAATTGGAGATGCCGATTACTCGCCTGTAGCGACAGCGTCGAGTGGCTTAACTGTTACTTATAAAAGTTCAAATGCAGCAGTTGCTACTATTGCAAACAATAAAATACGTGTTGTGGGTGTTGGCACTACTACTGTAACTACAAGTCAGGCCGGGAGTGTTTATTATAATGCTGCTGAAAGTTCGCAAATAGTCACAGTAGAGTCTCTTAATGGATTGAATTCTTCTTCTGATGATCAATTTCTTCTTAAATATTTAGGGGTAGACATTTTGCAAGTGACTTTCAATAATGACTTTCCTGACAAAGCCATTGTAATTTATGATTTGTGTGGAAGAATAGAAAAAACGATTTATAATTGTTCTGCAAATCAAAACATCGACATATCGAACCTGCCCAAAGGCGTATATTTTATCAAACTAAAATACGGAAACAGTATTTCAACAAGAAAAATGTTACGAAAATAGAAACCCCGGAAAACAATGAAAAGAATAATTCTATATCTTTTTTTATTTGTAACACTTTGCCAGTATTCTACGGCTAAAGATTTTACACGTGAAAAAATAAATTTCAATCGCGAATGGAAATTCCAATTGGGTGATATTAAAGATGCGAGTAAAATAAATTTTGATGATAAAAACTGGCAAAATATTGGTTTGCCTCATACGTTTAGTTTGCCATATTTTATGTCACCCGACTTTTATGTTGGGTATGGCTGGTATCGGAAACAGTTCAATATTCCTTCAGAATATCAGGGGAAAAGATTCTATCTGGAGTTTGAGGCGGCATTTCAGGATGCCGAAATATTTATAAACGGGACTAAAGTTGGCTCACATAAAGGAGGTTATACCGGTTTCTCTATAGATATTACAAACAAAGCAATTGTAGGTAAAAATACTGTATCGGTAAGACTAAACAATCTTTGGAATCCTGCTCTGGCACCCCGTGCAGGCGAACATACCTTCTCCGGTGGTTTGTATCGCGATGTTTATTTAGTTGTTACAAATCAGGTTCATGTTGATTGGTATGGAACTTTTATATCAACACCCCTTGTGTCAGAGAAAAGAGCAGAAGTACGGGTGAAAACCGAAATTAAAAATGGTTTACATGAAAATGGTTTAATCAGACTCAGAACTGATATTTTTGATCCCACCGGAAGAAAAATCAACACCTTGATTAGCTCAAAAAAAATTACCTTAATAGATTCGACCCTTAAATTTAATCAGTCGTTCAAAGAAATTAAAAATCCGAAACTTTGGGATACAGAACATCCAAATCTTTATACTGCAATTTCTACGGTTTTTGTAAATGGTAAAAAACAAGACACCTATAAAACCACTTTTGGAATAAGATCGGTAAAATGGACAGCCGACAAGGGCTTTTTCCTGAATGGAAAGCATGTGTATCTGAAGGGGGCTAATGTGCATCAGGATCATGCCGGTTGGGGTGATGCTGTAACAAATGCAGGGTTTTACAGAGATGTAAAAATGATGAAGGATGCCGGGTTTAATTTTATCAGAGGTTCACATTATCCGCACGATCCGGCTTTTGTTGAGTCTTGTGATAAATTGGGTGTTCTGTTTTGGTCTGAGGCGCCTTTTTGGGGTATTGGTGGAAGTTTAAGTACTCCAGAGGGTTATTGGAATTCAAGCGCTTATCCTACAAACCAGCAAGATAAACAAGGCTTTGAATTGAGCATTAAACAGCAGCTCTGCGAAATGATAAAAATTCACAGAAATAATCCCTCCGTAATTGCCTGGAGCATGTCCAATGAACCATTTTTCACAGCCAATCATACTGTGGGTGATATGAGAAATCTTTTAAAAGAATTAGTAGCTATTTCGCATGCAGAAGATTCTACCCGCGTAGCTGCTATTGGTGGCGCACAACGACCATTGGACGAAAACCGGATTGATAATATTGGTGATGTTGCCGGATACAACGGTGATGGTGGTAGCATTCCCTTATTTCAGAATCCTGGATTTCCGAGTATCGTATCGGAATATGGAAGTACCACAACCGACCGACCGGGCAGTTATATTCCGGGCTGGGGCGACTTGTCGAAAGACAATGGAAAACCTGTGTATGAATGGCGGGCTGGGCAGGCTATATGGTGCGGTTTTGACCATGGTTCCATTGCTGGCGGGCGACTTGGGAAAATGGGTATCGTTGATTATTTCCGAATTCCAAAGAGAGCATGGTATTGGTATCGAAACGAAAACTTAAGTATTGCAGCTCCTGCATGGCCTGAAATGGGTGTAGCTGCTAAATTGAAAATTGAGGCTGACCGTATTGTAGCAAAAACCGATGGTACTGAGGATATTTATTTGTTGATAACCGTGTTGGATGCTAACGGAAAAGCTATTAGTAATAATCCAACAGTTCAGTTGGAAGTAGTTTCAGGGCCGGCTGAATTCCCAACGGGTAGTTCCATTAAATTCGAAAATAAAAGTGATATTTCGATACTCGACGGACAGGCAGCCATTGAATGCAGAGCCTGGTATGCCGGAAAATCGGTAATACGAGCTGTTTCTCCCGGACTTCAACCTGCAGAAATTACATTAAATTTTGTAGGAGATGTTCCCTACATCGAAGGAAAAACACCAAAAGTAATTGACAGACCGTACGTTCGTTTCAACAAGAAAGGTCAACCGAATATACCACAGCAATTCGGTCAAAATAATCCTGCTTTTGCAAGTTCTTTTCTCGAAAATAACCCCACAGGATTTGCTGCCGATGGAAACCGAAAGAGTTGGTGGCAACCAAAAAGTGAAGATGAAAATCCTTTTATAATACTAGATACCGAAAAGAAATTAGAGATATTAAGTGTTAAACTGCATTTCCCTGTTGAAGATGTTTATCGATTTAAAGTTGAAATATCCGAAAATATGAAAGATTGGAACGAAATTGCTGATTTTACGAAAAACGAAACTAAGCTTTTGTCAAAACAAATATTAGTTTCGAATAAAACAGGTGCAGCAGTAAGGGTGGTTTTCGACAATAACAATAATGCAAAATTGAGTGAAATAGAGATAGTTGGAAAAGTTTTAGAATAATGAGAATCTTAAATATATTTGTTGCTGTTTTTGCAATACTGGTTGTTTCGGTGCAGGCTCAAAACAATCATAGATTGTGGTATAATCATCCGGCCAATGCTTCTGCGAAGGACGACCAAAGTGGCTGGATAAGTGACCTTGAGTGGCTAAAAGCCTTGCCCGTTGGAAATGGATTTTTGGGTGCCATGGTATTTGGCGATGTTAACAGGGAAAGAATACAACTAAACGAAAAATCGCTGTGGTCGGGAAGTGTCGAAGATTACAACAATCCCGTTGCTGCCGAAAATTTAGCCAAAATCAGACGATTACTTTTTGAAGGCAATTATAAAGAAGCTGGTCAATTAACGGATAAAACCCAGATTTGTAATGGACGTGGTTCTGGTTCAGCTACTTATGGTAGCTTTCAAACTTTGGGTGATTTGTGGTTAGATTTTGACAAATCTTCAAAATACTCGAACTACAGAAAGGAACTCGATTTAAATACCGGAATTGTAAGGGTTTCCTATCATCAGGATGGAGTTGATTTTACCCGTGAGGTGTTTGCAAGTTACCCCGATAGGGCGCTGATTATCCGGTTGAAATCATCCAAAAAAGGAGCATTGAGCTTCACCGCTACCTTAAACCGCCCTGAACGGTACAATACTATTACTGAAAATAATAACCTGCTGATGTATGGCTCTTTATCCAATGGCAAAGGAGGCGATGGAATGCAATATGCTACCCGTTTAAAAGCAATAATAACTACATCCGGTTTTGTAAACTATTCAGAGCAACATATTAAAGTGCAAAACGCTACTGAAGTTATACTTATTCTTACCGCATCCACCGACTATAGGCTTGAATATCCGACATATAAAGGCGATAATCCCCAAACTACTTCATTAAACCAACTTAGCAATGCTTCGCATAAAAGTTATTCGCAGTTACTAAAGAATCATATCAATGATTATAAAATGCTGTACGACAGGGTTTCACTAAAACTGTCGGCGGAAATAAAAGATACCATCCCTACCGATCGAAGAATTGCAAATACAGCTAAAAATCCGGATGATTTATATTTGCAGGAATTGTATTTCCAATATGGAAGATATTTATTGATTTCGTCATCGCGAAAAGGTAGTTTGCCTGCTAATTTACAAGGCATTTGGGGTAATAAAATTAAAAATCCATGGAATTGTGATTATCACAGCAACATCAATGTTCAAATGAATTACTGGCCTGCTGATATTACAAATTTATCCGAATGTTTTGAACCCTTTGCCGATTTTTATAAATCGCTCGAAAAACCGGGCGAAAAAACCGCCAAAGTTCAGTATGGTATGAACGGATGGTGTATGCAAACCATCTCAAATGTGTGGGGTTATACCTCGCCGGGTGAAGGCGCATCCTGGGGAATGTATGTGGCAGGTGGTGGTTGGTTAGGTTTCCAGTTATGGGAACATTATACATTTACTCGTGACAAGGATTATCTGAAAACAATTTATCCATTATTGATAAAATCGGCTAAGTTTTATTTAGATTGGTTGGTCGTTGATCCAAAAACCGGAAAGTTAGTATCTGGTCCATCCACATCACCCGAAAATGCATTTATAGCTCCCGATGGTTCGAGAGTTTCGGTAAGTATGGGACCAACACACGATCAGCAGGTAATTGCACAGCTATTTTCTTCCGTTTTAAAAGCATCTGCCGAATTGAATGATACCTCAGCAATATTAAACAGAATTTCCGAAGCACATAAAAATCTTAGCCTGACAAAAATTGGTTCCGATGGCCGTATCATGGAATGGGCAGAAGAATTTGCTGAAACTGAACCTACACACCGACATGTTTCGCACTTGTTTGGTCTGTATCCCGGAAATGAAATTAATCCTGTCAGTACGCCGGAGTTGAGTACTGCTGCTGTCAATACATTGTATAAGCGTACTGATAATGGAACGGGCTGGTCGTTGGCGTGGAAAATCAATTTTTGGGCACGTCTGCACAATGGAGAAAAAGCATATCAGTTATTGAAAAACCTGCTAAAACCTGCTAAGGAAAATAAAATTAATATGTCGTCGGCAGGTGGATCATTCACAAATCTGTTTTGTGCTCACCCACCTTTCCAGATTGATGGTAATTTAGGAGGTACTGCCGGAATTGCCGAAATTCTATTGCAAAGTCAAACTGACTTTATGCAATTGTTACCCGCTTTACCTTCAGCATGGAAAAATGGAGAGGTAAAAGGCTTAAAAGCCAGGGGCGGATTTGTTGTTGATATGATTTGGAATAATCATGTATTAAAATCAGCAAAAATAATGTCATTAAATGCAGAGAATTGCGCTGTAAGATTAAGTATACCATTTAAAATTAAGGGTGTAGGTCAATCAGTTAAGGATTCAAATGGATATTTTATGCGTTTTTCTACAACGAGAAACAAAACCTATTTCGTAAATCCTTTATAAATCACTCATTCATTTTTTGTGAATCAGAAATAAAACACAATGAAAAAAACTCATTACATTTTACTTTTCCTGTTGTCAGGCATATTAAGCACAGGATTAGTATTCGCTCAAAGCGGAAAGAAAGAAAATACTGTAGGTAAAATAGCGGATTCGGAGCTTCGTACACATTTGAATTTCAACCGCGACTGGAA
>ERZ1034365.232-NODE-232-length-31511-cov-3.410193_pt1 | contig 31511 bp, 31 predicted proteins | sample MGYA00520615_ERZ1034365 | MGnify/ENA primary metagenome ERZ1034365 (study PRJEB33736, sample SAMEA104284505) | Azolla filiculoides | biome: Urban; feature: Water surface; material: Ditch water | place: Netherlands | collected 2015-10-28 | depth 0-0.1 m ...
AAAAGGCCTCCATCGCTGGAGGCCTTGAATTCTGGCGCGCTCGGAGAGATTCGAACTCCCTACCCCTTGGTTCGTAGACAGGTCAGGGAGATCCAATTTATCCTTTGTTCATCAACAGGTTACAAGGCATACCCTGTCTCACGATTTGAGCAACATCCCGTCTGTAACCCCTTGAAATGTCAAGTTTCACTATTAAGCAGTGAGACAGCTTTTCAGGTGGCTTATGCTGAGGTGGAGCCGTGAAAAATCGCATCCTCCACCTTACCCGAAATACGATCCCTTATGTCAAAGAATTACACCCAATCGCTGGTGGCGTTCTCGGATGCCTAGTGATGCAACAATTGGACTACTGGTTTGAAGGTCATCCTGAGGGCTACTATAAATTCCTGATGCCATCGGATCATCCAGCATACAAAATTGGTGATAGTTGGACTGAGGAGCTAGGAATGTCCAAGGATGAGTTCCGGACGGCGTTCGACAAGATTGGTATACGTTACAAGTCAAAATCCGAATTCGACCAAGCTGTGGATAAGTTCCAAGGCAGATTCTATTGCAGCTATGTAGATCGACGCAGCAACCTCACCTACTACTTCCGAAATCACGATTTAGTCGATACAGCCCTGGATGAATTGCTGTCTAAACCAGCTCAAAAGCAAGCAAAACATAGCCCTCCTTCGACCGCAAACCCGCATCGTGACGCGGAATTTACTGTAAAGCGGGAATCCCGATTTACAGGGAATCAAGAATCCCACTTTACAGGAAGTTGGGATTCCCAATCTACAGGGAATGAGGATTCCCGACTTACAGTAAATCGGGAAAATCCACCTCCCCTATACAGAGACTACAACACAGAAACTACAACAACCACGGTGCATAGCAATGCTATGGATTCGGGTGGTTGTGGTGAACTTTTTGATCAGCTGATTTTCCCGACATGTACCCCAGAAGAGAGCATTGCTATTAGCGAATTACTTGGGACTTGCCCTGTAGAATTTCGTCAGAAGGTACTCGATGAGATCGAAGGTGCCCGGCAAGCAGGGGTAATCAAGACGAATCTGGTGCCATTTGCCCGAGGAATCATGACGGCTATCGAACGAGGAACTTTCACGGTTGGGCACGGGCCCAAAGTTGCCGCTCAGCGCGTACAGCAGGCAAGCCGCCTAGACCGACCCAATTCAGACGCCTTACCCTTGGATCTAGAGGCACTGAACAAGGGTAAGGCCTTCATGAATCGACTAGGAAACAAACACAAAATTGATTCTTGCGAATCACGAAATAATTCAACAACATTGTTAGAGTTATAATTTTAGCGCTCTTTAGGGAGTAGCCTGTCTTCTTCGGAAGATGCTTGCGTCATCATATTTGGCAAAAAAAGCCATGGCGTAAGCGGTTAGTAACTTGGCAAGACCTTAGATCACTTTGCTTCCGTAATGGCTGGGGAGGCAATGTGGTCTTTTGTCTTCACCCAGCCAAGGAAACATTATGGAAGCACTCCTTCTCTCTCAACTGGCGTTGTTGCGCTAGCAAACATTGGCGATAAGACCCAGCTACTGGCTTTCCTCTTAGCTGCTCGGTTCAAAAAGCCTGTTCCTATTATTCTCGGCATTCTCGTGGCAACATTGATCAATCATGGTCTGGCCGGTGCTTTAGGCGCCTGGATTACGACCAATGTGGATCCCAGTATCCTGCGTTGGGTGCTCGGTGCTTCGTTCATTGGGATGGCAATCTGGACACTGATCCCCGACGAAATTGAAGAAGACGAAACGATGGGTTGCCAAGCGTTTTGGCGTGTTTGGTGCAACAGCTATCACCTTCTTCCTGGCTGAGATGGGCGATAAAACTAAGATCGCTACTGTGGCCATGGCAGCACACTACCTTGACCCAATCATGGTGGTCATAGGCACTACGCTGGGTATGCTGATCGCTGACGTGCCCGCGGTTTTTGTCGGTGACAAACTGGCTAAGAAAATTCCGATGCGCCTTGTTCACGGTGACGCTGCTGCGGTCTTCGCTGCTTTGGGCATAGCAATACTCATGGGGTTTGGTTCATCATTGTTCCAGGCATAAAGAGTCGCCAAAAAATATGCGCACCAAGCATTTCGTGCTCCGGCACGAAATGCTAGATGAAATTGGGCTTCATTACTGGAGCTAATAGATAGGACTTTGTAAAGGTGAAGAAAAGTTAATGACAAGAACTACAACGACACAATGCAATCATGTGACTATGCTAGACTTAACAAATGAGAAAATTTCTCATATATCTTCTGCTCCTTATAGTGCCTGTTCAATTGGCATGGGCTACTTCTGCCTGTTATAAACATGAAGAATTGCCGACAGAGTTCACTCACCAACCAGTGAGTGCTGAATATCTTCAGCACAGTCATGAGGATAGTCAGAAGCTTGAGAAAACCTCATCCCATGCCAAGAAAGACCAACAGACTGAAAAACACACGGCACATTGTGATGCCTGCCACGCGCACTTAATCATTATCTTAGAAGGCCATCAGTCATTGGTATTGAAAAGAGCACCACACGACGCTTTGCCTTCTCACGAATCCCTTTTAATCTCGGCTCTTTCGGATCCACCCTATCGTCCAAAGTGGCACAACTCCTGACTTAGCAAAATTGCTGATTATCAAACGTAATCAGCATTCGATATATGCCCATATGTGGGCTATTCAGGAGGTGCATGGGGATGAATACGTTCTCCATCAGAAAGCGATTATGCAGTCGCTTCTTATTCGTCGTAAGCGTAACGCTGTTGGTCTATCCAGCATATGGTTTGGAGCCAACAAAAACTTCTGACGCATACACGCTTAAAAATCTTTTCGAAGACACATGGTCTAGGCAACCCGAGGCCAAAGCGTACACAACGCGCCTTGAATCACTTCAGGCACGTCAGAAAGTGAGCCAAAGCCTAGTCGCACGCCCCCCCACATTAGAGCTTGGTGGCAAGGGTGAGAAAACCCAAAGCGGCGGGCTTGCCGCGGGTGGTGCCGGTGAATTTATCGCTGGATTATCAGTTCCAATCTGGCTGTGGGGTGAGCGATCTGGTTCAATCGCTTTTGCTGACGCAGAAACTGCACGATTAGTAAAGCAGCAGGCCAGTGTCCAGTTGAAAGTCTCTGCGCAACTTCGGGGCCTTTTCTGGGAATTCGAACTGGCCAAGCTTGAATATAACCTGGCAGTGAGTCGTCTCAACAATGCCAAGAGTTTGTTTAAGGACGTTCAGGCTCGCCACAAAGTTGGAGATCTATCCAGAGCAGATCTTTATCAGTCAGAGAGTGCCCTTGCCAATGCTGAAGGCAGCAAGGCGGAAGCGAAAGCTAATCTGATCCTAGTTGTACAGAATCTCAAGGTTCTGACTGGAAAGCCTACAGACATTGATAGTTTTTTAAATAGTCAGTCTGTTGAGAATTCTGGCACTTTATCAAGACTATCCGAGCGGCTACCGAAGCTACCAAGCTCGTTTGCGGACTTAGATACGACGCATCCAGTCATTCAAGATCTGATCGCTCAAGTTGATGTTGCAAGGACAGCAACTGAATTAGCCCGCGCACAGACCCGTCAAAATCCGGAACTGCAAATTTACGGCACCAGCGGTCGTCCTGAAGTTGGCGTACCTATTCAACAAACCGTCATGCTGGGCATAAAAATTCCATTCGGATCTGATGCGCGCACCCAGGCCCAAACGCTCTCCAATAAGGCCAATCAGATCGAAGCGGAAGAGCGTCTGATTTTTGAAAAGAATAGGTTACTCTCGGAGTTGGATGGTGCAAAAGCTCGGGTTGAGACAGCTGGCATACGCCGTGACGCCGCCATACGAAGAGCCAAACTTGCTAATGAGACTCGTAGATTTTTTGAAAAGTCTTTCAAGTTCGGTGAAACAGACCTCCCCACACGCCTAAGAATTGAACAAGAAGCTACAGACGCTTCAAAGCAGGCAGCGCAAGCCGAAGTGGCCTATTTAGCTGCAATCTCTTCATTGAGACAGGCACTTGGACTCATTCCAGAATAAAGGTTCGATTATGAAAACACGATACATGGTGATTTTTACTCTCCCGCTTCTCATTCTTGGTCTCTTCGTAATCTCGATCAGTTATGCCCACACGGATACCCCTGAGGACAAACAGCCTATCGTTTCGATCGGCCCAAAAATCAACTTCATGGCTGTATCAGATTCATACGAGGCGGTGGGTCAGCGCGTCGGAAATGATCTTTACATTTTTGTTGACGAGCGCGTCAGCAATACACCCGTCCTAAATGCTACTGTCAAAGCAAACACGGGCGGAAATGAACTTTTAGTAAGCGAATCAATGCCTGGCGTCTATCGCGCAACACTAGGTGATCTATTTGATCAACCCCAACCCATTAATCTAACTTTGCAAGTTTCGTCTAAGCTTGGCGATGAATCCATATCAGGCACACTAAACGCTGCGGATACCTCTCCTCACTTGAGCATAGGCCAAACTATCACCCGAGTAGCGATTCTGATTGTGATCATAATTGGATTGTGGATGTTCTGGAAACGCGGACTTTTTGGCCCATCGCTTCAGAAATTTCGTAAATTACTGAAAGGATATAAGTGATGAAAAGTACATATACGAAGATCTTGACTGTCACCATACTTTTGACGGCCACCTCCATGGGATTGGCAGGTGGGAACCATGCCGAAAACAACGCAACTAACGAACAAACCACTAGTGTGGTCCGACCCTATCGGTTAAGTGATGGCTCCGTCATCATTCCAAAGCAAACGCAACGACAGCTGAATATCCGGACAACGCGCTCGGTTTATGGCGACTACCCAAAAACCGTCGAATTGGCAGGCAAAATTATTCCCGATCCGAATTATGGCGGGAAGGTTCAATCCATGATTGCTGGGCGTATTACCCCACCACCCAATGGTTTCCCGACTCCAGGCGAATCTGTACATAAGGGTCAACTTCTCGCATACATCACCCCTGATGTTGGTCCGAAAGGCATGAGATCTTTAGCGGAAAGTAGACTTAAACGTCTTCAGGCACTCTCAGACACTGTGCCGAGGAAAACGCTTGAGGAAGCACAAGCGGCTGTCGCTAACGAAGAACTCCGAGCTTCTGTAGATGGCATCATCTCCACAACTGGGATCGTTTCTGGACAAGTGGTCGATGCACGTCAGACTATCTTCGAAATTACAAATGCCGATCGTTTTATGGTCGAAGCCATTGCATACGACACGTTCCTCTTAGACAACATCCAGTCGGCCAATATAACTGAAGGGGATCGCCAGATTCCACTAAAACTTCTCGGAACAGCACGAAATCTGAGAGAACAGGCATTACCTATTACCTTTGTCGCATCCGAGGGCGGCGCGTTGCCTCTTGCAATTGGTCAAGCAGTTCGCATATTTGTGCAAACGAAGCAAACCCAGCAAGGTTATCAGGTACCAGCCAGTGCGCTGGTTAAGGATAGTGCTAATCAGTCAATCATCTGGGTAAAGGAAAGCCCAATCAAGTATTTGGCACGTACCGTAACAATTTTACCTCTGGATGGCACATCTGTAGTTGTTAACGGCTTAGAAAATGGCGACATCGTAGTCAGCCAATCAGCCTCTTTGGTTAACCAGATCCGTTGAGGCGTATATGTTCAAAAAGATACTCGAATTAAGTCTATCAAACAGACTTCTGGTAATTGTCATTGGCTTAGCAATCAGCATCTACGGTGCCTTCAATATCTCACGAGCCCCAATAGATGTATTTCCTGACCTAAACAAACCAACGGTTAACATCATGACAGAAGCTGGTGGCATGGCTTCTGAAGAAGTGGAAATGTTGATTACCTTTCCAATTGAATCTGCAATGAATGGACTCACTGGTGTTCAATCTGTTAGATCAACATCCACAGCTGGGCTTTCGGTAATTTATGTTTCATTTGATTGGAGCGTTGACATATATCGAGCACGACAACTGGTCAGCGAAAAGCTCTCTGGCATTGAGAGCAGCCTTCCTCCGGGAGTTCAACCACGGATGGGACCAGTCAGCTCGATTATGGGCGAAATACTTCAAATAGCGATACCTCTCGGTGCTAACGGAGCATCACCCATGGTTGCCCGAGAATACGCCGATTGGACACTGCGCCCGAGGTTGCTCTCTATACCTGGCATTGCTCAAGTCATTCCAATTGGGGGAGAAGTTCGCCAGTTCCAGGTCTTGCCAGATACAAGACGAATGGCGGAACTTGGTATAACTCCAGAGCAACTGAACAGTTCACTAAAAGGATTTTCGTCGAATACATCCGGGGGTTTCCTAGACGTCAATGGACGGGAGTATCTGATTCGTAATATCGGGCGGACCTCAAAACTTGATGATCTGAAAAATCTCGCCGTAGGCATCCGACAAGGCCAGCCGATCTTGTTGCAACAAATCGCTCAGGTTAAATTCGGACCGGCCATACGTAGAGGCGATGCAGGACTGAATGGACAACCTGCAGTCATCCTAGGTATTCAAAAGCAACCCTCCGCCGACACAGTGATGCTCACACAAGCTGTCGAGAAAGCCATTGATGAACTAGGGGGGTCTTTGCCAACGGGAATGGGAAAGCCACAAATCACCTTCAGACAGGCTAACTTCATCGAGTCTTCGATTGACACCTTAAAAGTGAAACTGATCGCCGCATCGATTTGTGTGGGTGTGATTCTGTACGTATTCTTAGGTAGTCTGCGCCCGGCTTTGATTGCCCTAATCTCCATACCTTTATCTATTGTATTGACGGGCATTGTCTTCAATGCGTTTGGACAAACGATCAACACGATGACCCTTGGAGGCCTAGCGATTGCAATTGGTGGGCTCGTTGATGACGCAGTTGTTGATGTAGAAAACATTATCAGACGTCTAACCCAAAGATCCTCCGACTTGAACCACCGCAGCCCCTCGATTCTGGAAACTGTTCGCGCAGCTTCTCTAGAAGTCCGGACGGGAATTGTTTACGCGACAATGATCACCATCATCGTCTTTGTCCCTCTGTTTGCCTTACCTGGGATTGAAGGCCGCTTCTTCCAGCCGCTTGCAATCGCCTTCATCATCTCGACTTTGGGCTCATTGCTCGTTTCAGTCACGGTCACTCCTGTACTTTCTTACTACCTGCTTCCCAAAATGACCGGTGCAGATCACCAGGATTCGGCCGTAGTTAGATATCTCAAGCATAACTACCAGCGCTTACTGACCCGCATCATCGAAAGTCCGAAGGCCATCGTTCGCTATTCATTAATTGCCGTTGTTCTCGCCATTTTGAGCCTCCCCTTCATGGCGAAGTCATTTTTACCTCCATTTAACGAGGGCACTTATCTGGTCAGCCTTCGGCTCAATCCTGGCACTACACTCACTGAATCAGCGTTAATAGCATCTCAAGGTGAAGCGTTGATCATGGACATCCCGGAGGTTAAATATGTAGGCCGCAGAACAGGTCGGGCCGAACTTGATGAGCACGCCGAAGGCGTTCATACCAGTGAGCTGGACATTGGCCTCACGCCATCCAAGGAATGGGATCGATCAGCATCCGACATACTTCAGGAGATTCGAGCCAAGCTTTCAGTACTACCTGTTGCTATTTCTATTGGGCAACCTATCTCGCATCGCATCGACCACATGCTCAGCGGTTCTAGAACTCAGATAGCCATGCTTATATTTGGTGACAATCTAGAGACGCTGCGAGCCCAGGCAGAACTTCTAAAGTCTAAACTTAGCAACATCCCCGGCATTGCTGACCTGGAAGTCGAAAAACAGGTCCTTGCACCACAAATCCGTGTCGTGATTGACTATGATCGGGCCTCTCAATACGGTCTGTCCGCTTCCGGAGTGAATTCGATGCTCCAAGGGTTGATTGAAGGCGAGCGAATTACTCAGGTCATCGAAGGTTCGAAACGATTCAATTTGATCGTCAAACTACCGGAGGGTGATCGTTCAGTCGACAAGCTGGGAAATCTGGTTGTTGACACACCAAAGGGCTATGTTTCTCTTAACCAAATTGCCACGATTGAGGAATCTGATGGGCCGAATCAGATTAGTCGTGACGGAGGCAAAAGACGGATTCTCATTTCTGCAAACGCATCGGGCAACGCACTTTCTGATGTTGTCTCAGAAATGAGGAAGGTTATTGATTCAAAACCATTGCCTGAAGGCTACTTTATTACTATTGGTGGTCAATTCACTGCACAGGAGGAAGCAAGCAAACTTATCGGACTTCTATCTGCCTGCGCCCTTGCCGTAATCTTCTCTCTCCTTTATTCGAAATACCGATCCGTGCGACTATCAGCCATCATCATGGTTAACATTCCACTGGCTATGATTGGCGGTGTGTTTGCTCTCTGGCTCTTTGGGCAACCGCTGTCCATAGCGTCGATGGTTGGCTTTGTTGCGCTTGCAGGGGTATCGATACGCAACGGTATTCTCAAAATTAGCCACTACCTAAACCTAATCTTGACTGAACAAAAGCCTTTGTCAGTAGAAACCATCATCCAAGGATCTTTGGAGCGTCTTTCTCCTGTCTTAATGACTGCGTTGGTCACTGCATTTGCTCTTATGCCACTGCTCTTTGAAGCCAATCAACCTGGCACAGAAATCCTTCATCCTGTAGCCGTAGTTATATTCTTTGGTCTTTTCAGTTCTACTTTGCTTGATAGTTTTCTAACGCCTATTTTGTTCTTGCAGTACGGCCAAAAGGATATGGTTCGAATTAAGCGTGAATATACTCAAAATTGCGAATCATTCTGAAACACATAAAAAATGCAATTTCTCAGAACTTCAAGCTTCGATGCAGTAATGGCACTCCCTGAAATCATTGCTCGTAATCTGCTTTGGCTAGTTTTGAAACATGGTAAGCCATAGCATTGCCTATTCCTGGCCGTCTTTCTTTAACTGTTTTTGCGAAACCACTTACATTTCATGCTTCTGCTTCCAAATGAACCTATGCAACAAATGGAGTTATCTATATTGTCGTCAAATTTAAGGTTTTAAATTATCGAAGGGCTGTTACTTACACATTGGTTCTATTGGGAGCAAGCATTTCATTAGTGGCTGCAGTTTCATTTCATTCTTTAGTAATCTACAAACACTCAATCGCTTTTAGCGCCTGTTTTGTGCGATGCCGCAACCAATTCACTGAGAATGCCGCAATCCCGAACCGTGTGGCTATCTTCACATCTAGACCGTAAAACCTCCAATTGTTTCTCCAGATTCTGCATGCTATGGAGGCGTTCTCGAACATTATGTAAGTGCGCATCAATCAGTCGATTTATGTCCCCGCAATCTACCTCGGGGTGTGTAATGTAATCCAGAAGCCGCTTCACATCCGCTAAAGGCATATCCAGCGCTCGGCAGTGGCGAATGAAGGCTAAGCGCTCTACGTGAGATGTTTCGTAATTTCGATAGCCATTCGGCTCACGAGGAGGCGCCGAGAGTAAGCCGATCTTTTCATAGTGACGGATGGTCTCGATGTCCACCCCTGTCTCATTGCCTAGTTCGCCGATACGCATATAGCACCCTTATTTTTATATTTTCTACGATACCTTATTGACCCAGTAGTGGCTACAGGGTTTTTAATATCATTGCTGTCCTTTGTTAGCGGTATTCATGACATCCCTAAGGAGCTCGCAATGAAAAAACTGATCGTATTAAGCGTAGCAGCGGCACTCACCATGTCGACGCAAACCGTGCTGGCGGCAGATCCTTCTGCAAGCACGAGCCCCAAAGCACAAGCAACAACATCTGATCTCGCGGAATTCGACAAACAGATGGCACAGATGCAGCAAAACATGAAGGCAATGCAGGAGCAGATGGACAAGATTCGTCAGACACAAGACCCTCAAGCGCGGCAACAACTGCTCCAAGAACATTGGACAACCATGCAAAACAACATGCAATTAATGCATGGGATGTGGGGATCTGGCATGGGTAATTGCTGTTCCGGTGGTCAGCGGATGGGCCACGGCATGATGGGTGATCAAATGTGGGGAGATTACCGCCGTTTGACCCCTGAACAAGCTAGACAACGCCAGTATATGACCGATCGATTCATGCCCATGCAGCAAATGATGATGGATCACATGATGCAGCAACAACAATGGATGTGGAAACAGCCTAAATAACAGCATTCGTGCGAAGAGTGGCTTGGCAATTACCGAGCCACTCGTTCTAACCCACTTTAATCCCAAATACCAAGTCCCATTTCGAGTACCGGCAGAATCAATCATGAGTGAATGTGCGTCCAAATCCTGTGGCTGCGAATCTCCAACCTCCGATATTAACAATCCAGCACAGACCATACCGGGAGGTATAAGCACGATCCTCGCGATTGCCAAGATGGATTGCCCGACCGAAGAAAGACTGATCCGTAACAAATTAGGCGGGATGCCTGGTATCGGTGAGCTCGATTTCAATCTAATGAAGCGCACACTCACCGTCACTCACGCACCTGATGCTCTGGAGCCTGCCATTACTGCCATCCGTTCGCTGGGTATGGAGGCGGTTCTATTACAAAAGGGCGGCAACACTGAAATCGCCGAACATGATAAAGCACCCTGGTGGCCGCTCGCCCTTTCAGGTATCGCAGCGACCCTAGCGGAAGTGATGCACTGGATTGATGGTGTACCACCTGCCTTTGAAATCATCCTTGCCTTGCTGGCCGTACTCATTGGGGGCTTGCCTACCTATAAGAAAGGCTGGATCGCGCTCAAGAACCGCAATCTGAACATGAATGCGCTGATGTCAATTGCGGTGACAGGGGCGTTTCTAATCGGTCAATGGCCTGAAGGCGCCATGGTGATGTTCCTGTTCGCCCTTGCCGAGGTTATCGAAGCAAAATCTCTTGACCGGGCAAGACAAGCAGTTAGAGGTCTAATGGCGCTTGCCCCTGAAAAGGCTACGGTTTGCCAACCGGATGGAAGCTGGATTGAGGTTACCGCGACTGAGGTTTCGTTGGACGCTCTTGTAAGGGTTCGACCAGGAGAACGGATCGCACTGGATGGGATCATTGTTTCCGGCAGCTCTGCCGTGAATCAGGCACCGATCACGGGAGAAAGCCTCCCGGTCGAGAAGGTCGAAGGCGATCAGGTATTTGCTGGAACGATCAACGAGTCTGGTTCCTTTGAATACAAAGTCACCGCTACAGCGACAAACTCTACCCTAGCCCGAATCATTCACGCAGTTGAAGCCGCCCAGGGTTCACGCGCTCCCACCCAACGCTTTGTGGATCAGTTCGCTCGTGTGTATACACCAGTGGTCTTTCTCATCGCTATCGGTATGGCCGTCATTCCACCGCTGGCTTTTGGTATTCCCTGGTTTGAAGCAATCTACCGCGCTTTGGTGCTGCTCGTCATCGCCTGCCCTTGCGCCTTGGTCATATCAACGCCAGTCACCATTGTCAGCGGATTGGCGACAGCTGCCCATCATGGCATCTTAGTTAAGGGTGGCGCGTATCTGGAAGCCGCTCGACAACTGGCCGTCATTGCGTTCGACAAAACCGGCACACTAACCCATGGCAAACCAGAACAAACCGACTTCGTTAACAACAGCAAAATCGACAAATCAAGAATCAGCGCTATAGCTGCCAGTCTTGGCGCACGTTCAGACCATCCTGTATCGCGTGCCATAACCCGAGCGGCTGAGACAGACGGTATTTCTCTGTCTGAAGTCCAGGATTTCGCCGCGATACCGGGCTGTGGCATCCGCGGTCAAGTTGATGGCTTGACTTATCAACTGGGCAATCACCGACTGGCCGCTGCAACTCAGCTAAACTCGCCCGAGCTAGAGACTCAAATTGACGCATTGGAAGGTCAAGGCAAAACAGTCGTGTTGCTGATGGATAACCAATCGGTACTCGGCCTGTTTGCAGTTGCAGACACGGTTCGTGATGCAAGCCGTATCGCCATTGCTGAACTACATGCCTTGAATATCCGAACGATCATGCTGACTGGTGACAACCCGCATACTGCTAGAGCTATTGCGGCTCAGGTGGGCATTGATGAAGCACGCGGCAACCTCCTGCCAGAAGACAAGCTGGCCGTTATAAGTTCCCTAGCCTCACCACCCGCCAAAGTTGGTATGGTTGGAGATGGAATTAACGACGCTCCGGCATTAGCTCAAGCAGATATCGGTTTTGCAATGGGTGCCGCAGGGACTGATACGGCCATCGAAACAGCTGATGTAGCGCTCATGGACGATGACCTGCGGAAACTGCCCCTGTTTGTGCGCATTGCTAGGAAAACGGCAGTGATACTGTGGCAGAACATCGCCCTGGCACTGAGTATTAAGGCCGTGTTCATTGTGTTGACCTTTACTGGTAACGCCACTATGTGGATGGCAGTCTTTGCTGATATGGGTGCAAGCCTGTTGGTGGTTTTTAACGGTTTGCGATTGCTACGCAAATAATTCCAACGAAAATCAATATGCACAGATACTCATGGGCAGCTCTAGCCATTTTTGTGGTGTTGGCGGACCAAAGCTCGAAATTCTGGATTGAATCCGAAATGACTCTGGGTGGAAGCATGTTTTTAACACCCTTTTTGAATCTGGTATATGTCTTGAATACCGGTGCTGCCTTCAGTATTCTGGCAGAAGCTAACGGCTGGCAAAAATATATCTTTATAGCGATTGCATCAGCAGTATCAGTATTTTTGACGTTGATGTTGCTCAAAGGAAAACTAAAGCACCACGAGCAAACTTGTTACAGCCTGCTTTTGGGGGGTGCCATCAGTAACCTCCTGGATCGTTTATCTCGGGGTGCTGTAGTCGATTTCATTGACCTTCATGTGGGCTTTTGGCACTGGCCTGCATTCAATATCGCCGATTCTGCTATCGTTCTAAGCGTGTCGGCACTTATTTGTTCATCACTAATGGTCTCAATAAAATCTAAAGCCCAACAGCAGTAATATTACATTTGAATATAAATCGGACCCGACCCTCCTTCGGGGGGGATCCACACTATGTTTTGAGATGGGTCCTTGATGTCGCAGGTTTTACAGTGGATGCAGTTTTGCGCATTGATTTGCAATCGTGTCGTCTGATCAACATTCACAAACTCATACACACCTGCCGGACAATAGCGTTGTTCCGGCCCATCAAAAACTTTTAGATTGAAATCCACGGGTGTCATTGAGTTTTTTAGCCTCAGATGACATGGCTGATCATGGTCATGAGCAATGTTAGAAAGCGCCAAAGAACTTAATCGATCAAAGCTAACGACACCATCAGGTTTCGGGTATTGGATCTTTTCCATCTGGATTGCTGGCTTTAGGCTCTGATAGTCTGGTCGGAGGTGTTTCAAGCTCCATGGTGCTTTCAGCCCCAGCTTAGTAGCCCATAACTCCAGAGCAGCAAAAAAGGATCCGAGCAATGTGCCAAATCGGGATAGATAGGGCTTGGCATTGCGAACGGTATAAAGCTCCTTCCAAACCGATGACTTTCTAAAACTGTCCGAATACACTTTTAGAAGATCACCGGACCTACCGATTGATATTGCTTCAAATGCTGCTTCCCCTGCCAACATTCCTGATTTCATAGCATTGTGCGACCCCTTAATTCTTGGCACATTCACCATGCCAGCAGCGCACCCCAAAAGCGCACCGCCGGGAAACACTAATTCAGGCAATGACTGAATCCCGCCTTCGTTTAAAGACCGTGCCCCATAAGCAATACGTTTACCACCTTCGAGCAATACATGGCTTTTCGGATGGCTCTTGAATCTCTGGAACTCTTCATACGGTGACAAATAAGGATTTTCATAATCCAAATGAACAACGAGTCCAATCGACACAAGATTGTTGCCATAGTGATACAAGAATGAACCCCCGCCTGTTGAATTGTTCAATGGGTAACCCAGAGAGTGCTCGACGAGACCAGGCTGATGTTTTTCTGGTGAAACCTCCCAGACTTCTTTGATCCCAATGCCGTATTTTTGGAATTGATTGTTAGAGCGCAGGTCGTAATGCTGTTCGGCGATACGAGTTAGGGATCCTCGAGTCCCCTCTGCCACAAGGGTATAGCTCGCATGTATTTCCATACCAGACGCAAACTCCGGTTTCGGCTCACCGGACGCATGGACTCCCATATCTCCCGTCACCACCCCCTTTACCGATCCGTCATCGTTGTAAACAAAATCTACTGCGGAAAAACCGGGATAAATCTCCACTCCTAATGCTTCTGCCTGTTCAGACATCCACTGGCAGAGCGCCCCCAAGCTACCGATAAAACAACCATCGTTATGCATGACTGGGGGGATTACCTGCATTGGAATGGAGTAACTCTGCTTCGAAGTCAACCAGTAAAAGCTTTCATTCACAACCGGTGTTTTTAGCGGGGATGAATCTTTCCAAAATGGCAAAAGTTCATCTAGTGACGAAGGATCAATCACCGCACCCGATAGTATGTGAGCGCCAACCTGAGCAGCTTTCTCAAGAACACAGACACTTAACTCTTTCCCAGCGGCACTGGCCAACTGCTTTGCACGAATTGCAGCAGATAGACCGGCTGGACCAGCGCCTACGATCAGTAAATCGTAGGTCATTACATCGCGTTGGATATTCATGATTATCGGATTTCAGGAAGTTGGATTGTATTTGCAGAGCTGGAGCCCTTTGTGAACTCCTTACAAGCTTGCAGGAAATCACGTATGCCCGTAGTAATAAATTTCTGTTTATGTAGCACAAAATGAAAGTTGCGCTTCAAATTTAGCTTGGGCATTTCGATAGGGACCAAGCTGCCTCTTCTAAATGCGTCTCGCAGCGCTAGCCGAGAAATACAGCTCAAACCCAACCCAGATTCAACGGCACGTTTAATGGCCTCTGTGTGTTCAAGTTCAAGCTTGATCGTTGGATAGGCGTTATGTGTAGCAAAAACCTGGTCAATGAGTTCTCGTGTCCCAGAACCCTGCTCACGCATAATCCAAGGATATGCCATCAGTTGCTTCAAATTGACTTTTTCCTGGCTTGCAAGGGTATGGCCTGGCGCACAGAAGATGACAAGTTCGTCTTCAATCCATGGTTCAACATGTAGATCAGGATGGGCACAGAAACCCTCTACCAACCCTAAGTCCAACTCGAACTGCAACAGCCCATCCATGATCGAGGACGTGTTATGCACCGAGAGCTTGAGATCGCTATCTGGATATGACTGAAGAAAATTAGCGGCAATTAATGTAGCGAGGTAGTTACCAATCGTAAGCGTTGCACCAATATTGAGATTCCCATAGCCCTTTTTGCCCGAAAGCAGATCCTCAATGCCCTTAGCTCGGTCCAGAAAATCCACGGCTTGAGGCAGTAACCGCCTCCCAAGATCATTCAGCCGTAGGCTCTTACCTACGCGATCAAACAGAGGAGCATCGAACTGCTTTTCAATTTCTGACAAACCAGTACTTGTTGCAGACTGCGACAACGAAAGCAATACGGAAGCGCGTGAGACGCTTTCGAATCTGGCAACCGTCGTAAAAATCTCTAATTGTCGGAGCGTAAATCTCATATCTATCAAACCGAATAAGCTTATAGAAACAATATGTTTTACAGATATTGTACCCGACACTAGAATACGCTGGAACATTAAGGGGATACACCAGTGAAAATACTTGTTCCAATCAAGCGCGTCGTCGATTACAACATTCAGGTTCACCCAACGGCTGATGGGAAGGCTGTGGATATTAGCGGCCTCAAAATGTCGCCCAATCCGTTCGATGAAAATGCGATTGAAGAAGCTATCCGTCTCAAAGAAGCCGGAACAGCATCGGAGGTTGTAATGGTTTCCTTTGGAACTGAATCAAACCACGATGTATTGCGTCACGGGTTAGCGATGGGGGCTGATAGAGCAATTCTTGTTAAAACTGACAAGACTCTGGGTTCATTAGGCATTGCAAAACTACTCAAAGCGCTCATTGAGAAGGAAGCACCCAATCTAGTTCTAATGGGCAAGCAATCCGTAGACGATGATGCTGGCCAGGCACCGCAAATGCTGGCAGGTCTGCTTGGCTGGGCTCAAGGTACTTTTGTCTCGCAATTGACGATTGAAAATCAAACGGCACATGTTGTGAGAGAAGTGGATGGCGGAACTGAGTCTTTGTCATTGAAACTTCCGGCTGTTATCAGCGCTGACCTACGACTTAACGCTCCCCGCTTTGTAAAACTTCCAAATCTGATGATGGCCAAGAAGAAGCCTATTGAGTCGATTGAGGCAGAAACACTGCTCCCCCTTAAGGATCTGAAGGTTAAAACTATTGCTGTTGAATATCCTGCAAGCCGAGGCCCAGCAAAGATCCTCAATAGCGTTGATGAGCTAATAAACGCACTCAAGAATGAAGCTGGAGTACTGTAATGTCCATATTGATTCTTGCCGATCACAACGGTCATTCACTTAAAATTTCGACCCGCCAAGCAGTCACTGCAGCCAAGTTACTGGGCGATGAGACTCACCTCCTGCTTGTAGGCGCCAATCTTGATGAATTAATCGAAGAAGCTCGCCAACTAAGTGGTGTCAGTAAAGTTTTAGTGGCAGATGCTCCGCACCTTATCCACGCTGTTGCGGAAGACATAGCACCACTTATTACCTGCATTGCTGCTTCGTACAGGACCATCTTTGGCGGTCACTCTTCATTCACACGAGATGTACTGCCGCGTGTTGCTGCTATGACTGATGTTTCGATGATTTCTGATGTTATTGAAATCCTAGACTACAGGACATTCAAGCGCCCGATTTATGCCGGAAACCTTGTGTCTACGGTTCAGAGTGATGACCCTATTCAGGTTCTGACTATTCGTGGAAGTCGCTATAAACCATCAGAATTGAACCCAGCCAACACTGCAGATGTAGAGAGGATTGAAGTGCCTGCTCAGGGACTTCAACTTGCAACTTGGCAGTCCGAAACAAAACAGTCTTCTGATCGACCTGAACTGGCCAATGCACGTATTGTAATTTCAGGTGGCCGTTCTCTTGGATCCCAAGAGAAGTTTCAAGCTACGCTTGGCCCACTTGCAGAAAAACTGAACGCTGCTATTGGTGCCAGTCGTGCTGCCGTAGATGCTGGGTATGCACCCAATGATGCTCAAGTTGGGCAGACTGGTACACAGGTAGCGCCGGATCTATACATTGCATTCGGAATTTCTGGCTCAATACAACACACTGCCGGAATCAAGGATAGCAAGGTTATTGTGGCTGTAAACCTTGACCCCGATGCACCCATATTTCAGATAGCGGATTATGGACTAGTCGCTGATCTATTCGATGTCATTCCCCAATTAACTAACGCGGTTTAAAATTATGAGCAACTTCAACCACGAAACCGTTACCTCTGTTCACCATTGGAACGACACACTTTTTAGTTTCAAAACAACGCGTGACTCGGGCTTACGTTTTGAGAACGGCCAGTTCGTGATGATAGGTCTCGAAGTCAATGGCAAACCACTACTTCGCGCCTACAGTATTGCCAGCCCTAACTATGAGGAACACCTGGAATTTTTTAGCATCAAAGTTCCAAACGGGCCGCTGACTTCGCTACTGCAACATCTGAAAGTTGGGGATAAGATACTTGTGAGCCGAAAGCCAACCGGCACACTTGTTCTCAACGATCTAAAACCCGGCAAAAGACTGTTCATGTTCTCGACAGGAACCGGCTTGGCGCCTTTTATCAGCCTAATTCAAGACCCAGATGCGTATGAACAGTATGACAAGATCGTACTGATTCATGGGGTTCGTACGGTCAGCGAATTAGCCTATGAAGATTTTATTAGCAACGAACTGCCTAACAACGAGTTCTTCGGAGAAGAAGTTCAAAAGAAACTATTCTACTACCCAACAGTAACTCGTGAACCATACCGAAACCAAGGTCGTTTAACTGATTTAATCGAATCGGGAAAACTTTTCACAGACCTTGGTATTGAACCTCTCAATCCAGAATCAGACCGGGGGATGATCTGCGGTAGTCCTTCAATGTTGGAAGATACAAGCGTAATGCTCGAGAAAAGAGGGTTCAAAGTCTCGCCAAAAACAGGCGTGCAAGGTGATTACGTCATAGAGCGTGCTTTTGTGGAAAAGTGACAGCTCGAGGGATCATGACGGCTATCGCACGAGGAACCTTCACAGTGGGTCACGGCCCCAGAATTGCTGCTCAACGGATACGACAATCTGCTCTCCAGGAACGACCTAATCCAACAGAAATTTCCATGGATCCGGAAGTCCTTAACAAAGGCAAAGCTTTGATGGGTCGATTAGGGCAACAATCTGATCTAAGAAATCAGATTGGGTCGAGCACGTAGTTTGGTGCAGATGAAATCTGCACCAAACTAATGTGAATGATGATGCCCCATACCTTTCTTGATAGCGTTTGAATAATCTTGTCTATTCATCTGCGGCAAAGCGCGAACAAACGCTACTAAGTCCCAGGTCTCATCGTCCGTAAGGCCAACCTCACCCCATGAGGGCATGCCACTACCCTTAACACCATGCTTTATGATCCAGAAATCTCTAGCAGGATCTGCGTGTTGACGTTCTTTGGACAGATTAGGCGGCGCTGGGTAAAGACCAACACTAAGCTCAGACTTATCAACTCCCGGCTTCAGATGACATGAAGCACACATAGCATCGTAGTTACCTGATGATCTGCGTATCCTTTCGTTAGCGTCCAGGTTTTTAGGGGCTTCTATGCTTTTCGATTGACTGCGAATCGAGTACTCCCTTATAAGCTCTATGCCTTTGTAAACAGTTTGCGAATGGGGTTGATCTGCTGCAAAACTGAGATTTTTGATGACCAGGTAACTTGCAACCCCAATACCAAGTAACCCAATGCCTACTATATGACTGGCTCGCATTGTTACTTACTCCCACGCATCCGCAATGCATTCGTGATAACTGAAGCAGAACTGAAACTCATGGCAAGTGCTGCAATCAGGGGCGAAAGCAGCCAACCAGTCAGCGGGTAAAAGGCTCCGGCAGCGATAGGGATTCCAAGGGCGTTGTACAAGAATGCAAACATAAGGTTCTGCTTCATGTTCCGGACGGTACCAACAGATATCTCACGGGCTACAGAAATGCCACGAAGATCGCCTTTAACAAGGGTCAGTTGTGCACTATTCATCGCCACATCTGTACCTGTCCCCATAGCAATGCCAACGTCTGCCTTGGCTAGTGCTGGCGCATCATTGATCCCGTCACCGGCCATCGCAACCACATACCCCTGCTTCTGCAAGGACTCAACCAGGTTGAGTTTGTCCTGCGGCTTAACCTCGCCATAAACCTCAGAAATGCCTAGTTTGGCACCTACTGATTTGGCCGTGGTTAAACCATCCCCAGTTGCCATAACAACTTTGATACCTGATTCAGCCAGAGTTTTAAGGGCCTCTGGCGTAGTTGTCTTTATGGGGTCAGCAACAGCTAACAAACCTGCAAATTGGCCATCAACTGCCAAGTAGAAAACACTTGCACCTTCCGAACGCAATTGCTCAGCTTCATTTCTGAGAGCTTCGACGGAAACACCCACCTGAGTCATTAATGTTGTATTTCCAAGACTCAGAGACTTTCCATCGACCTTACCTCGAACGCCGATTCCAGAGCTTGATTCGAATTCTTCAGGTGCCAACAAAGACACCCCCTGCTCTCGTGCTGCACGCACAATGGCCTCTGCCAACGGATGCTCACTTCCCTGATCAAGGCTAGCAGCAAGCCTTAACACTTCACCATCAGAGAATTCGCCTATTCCAATCGCTTTATTAAAGGCTGGCTTCCCTTCGGTCAGCGTCCCTGTCTTATCAACAATCAGGGCATTAACCTTTCTTAGGTTTTCAATGGCGGCAGCATCTCTAAAGAGAATCCCTTGGGTAGCAGCCCTGCCAGTCGCCACCATGATCGACATAGGTGTAGCTAACCCTAGTGCGCATGGACACGCAATAATCAACACAGCTACAGCATTGATCAGCGCATAAACCCAGCTAGGCTGCGGCCCGAAAAGCCCCCAGACCACAAAAGTCAGTAAAGATATAAGAACAACAGTCACCACAAAATAGCCCGCTACAATATCGGCCATTCTCTGCATAGGAGCCCGAGACCGTTGCGCTTGAGCGACCATCTGGATGATTTGAGCCAGAACCGTTGCAGAACCGATTCTTTCTGACCGCATCACCAGACTTCCTGACGTATTCATGGTTGCGCCAATAACCTTGTCACCAGGTCGTTTGGAAACTGGTAACGGCTCCCCGGTCAGCATTGATTCGTCTAAAGCACTCTCACCTTCCAGAACAACACCATCAACGGGGATTTTCTCTCCAGGGCGTATTCGGAGCTTGTCACCCACATGAACATTGGAAAGTGGAATATCCTCTTCGACACCATCAGAACCTATTCTTCGGGCTGTTTTTGGTGAAAGCCCTAGTAACGATTTGATTGCAGCCGAGGTCTGAGAACGAGCCTTGAGCTCCATAACCTGACCTAGCAGGGTCAATGAAATGATGACAGCAACCGCTTCGAAATAAACAGACACGCGACCCATTGCAAAGAATGATTCCGGGAATACCTGTGGAGCGAAGGTTGCAACAACGCTATAGAGGAATGCTGCGCCTGTCCCAAGACCAATAAGCGTCCACATATTGGGGCTTCGGTTAATCACCGACTGAAATCCGCGCTCAAAGAAAGGCCAACCAGCCCAAAGAGTAATTGGAACAGACAGCACAAACTCAACCCAAGTTTGCATAGCCATGCTCATCAAGCCAAGTTTATGACCGAACATTGCTAGTACTGTCACAACTATTGTCAATGGCAATGTCCACCAGAAACGTTGCTTGAAATCTTTTAACTCTGGATTTTCTTCGTCATCTAGCGATGGCAACTCAGGCTCAAGTGCCATGCCGCATTTTGGGCAAACTCCAGGGCCATTCTGTCGAATCTCTGGATGCATCGGACAGGTATAAATCGCACCTTCAACAACTGGCTGTATCGTTTGCGGCGTTGTACCGTCGTATTGCGAAGGGTCTGCTTCAAATTTATGTAAGCACTTTTCACTACAAAAAAAGTAGTCGTGATCATTATGTAGCACATGCCCTTTTCCAGGCGGCGCAACAGTCATTCCACAGACAGGGTCTTTGAACTGAGAACCATCTGTGTTTTCAACATGAGGATGCTGTTCATGTTCCGGGTTATTCATGGTTGATCTTTTCTGTTAGTTAAATTCAATAATCCGGGCTCAACAGCATGGATCTGCAAGATCCCATGCATCACCATCTTCCTGAGGCACCACCACCGCCAAAACCGCCGCCACCACCCCTAAAGCCTCCACCGCCACCTCTGCCACCACCAATCCCGCGTCCACCAATACCAATGCCTGACAAGGCAACGATGAAAGCAAGGGACCCAGCGAGAAGTGCCATTGAAATGGCACCTAGAACAAACCACGCAACTAGCGCAATAAAACCGCCAGTTACCAGAGCGCCTTTCATTCGACCAAGAATTGATCTCATGAGGCCGCCAAGTATGAGCGCGGCGATAAAAACCGCAGGCGCAACTTGATACACATCGTCTTCAGTTATCTGATCGCTTTTTGCTGTTGAAGGCAATGTCTCACCATCTATAACAGCAATGATTGATTGAACGCCTGCCGAGACGCCACCATAAAAGTCTTTCTGTTTAAATCTCGGAACGATAATGTCATCAATGATGCGCTTGCTGGTGGCATCAGTTAAAGCCCCTTCCAGGCCATATCCAACCTCTATGCGGAGGGTCCGATCCGCCTTAGCGATTATTAATACAGTGCCGTCATCAACCTTCTTACGGCCCAACTTCCACTGATCAGCAACACGAATCCCGAATTGCTCAATAGACTCTGGCGCCGTCGTCGGTACAATCAGAACCGCTAACTGACTGCCTTTACGTTTCTCGAAAGTGCTTAAAACCTGATCCAGTGAAGCGACTTGGCTAGATGACAGCGTACCCGTCTGGTCAATCACTCTGGCAGATAAGACTGGGACAGCTTGCTGCGCCTGCGAGAATTGCGGCAGGCACAGCGCGATCAATATTGGTATGAATGCCAGGAACCGAATTGTTTTAATCTGACTGAATTGGAATTCAAACATAAAGACTACTTCGAAGCTGGCGTATCAAATGTAACACTAGGCGGCTTTGAAATTTCTTTTTCGTTCTCAACTGTAAAGTTCGCCTTGGGTTTGTAACCGAAGAGCATGGCGGTCAAATTCGAAGGAAAAGAGCGAATCGTAACGTTGTACGCCTGTACAGATTGAATGTATCGATTGCGCGCCACCGTGATACGGTTCTCAGTCCCTTCTAGCTGGGCTTGTAGATCTCTAAAACCCTGATTAGCTCGTAGGGATGGATAGTTCTCAGATACAACCAGCAACCTTGAAAGCGCTGATGTTAATTGACCCTGTGCCTGCTGGAATTTCTGAAAGGCTACTGGGTTGTTTATCAACTCTGGTGTGGCTTGAATCGAAGTAGCTTTGGCTCTTGCATCAACCACTTTCGTTAACGTGTCCTGCTCGAATTTTGCTTCACCCTTAACGGTGCTTACAAGATTCGGAATCAGATCTGCTCGACGTTGGTACTGATTGAGTACTTCGGCCCAACTGGACGTAATTTGCTCGTCTTGAGACTGTATCTGGTTGTATCCGCAGCCCGTCAACGTCAATGTTGCCAGCAACATCAATCCGGTCAGTATTTTTTTCATTTCCTTGCTCCATTAATGAGTTGCAGCGGTATTTCGGTAAGTAAAAATCTAAGTAGACTCTTGGTTTGCCCATTGATGTTCAATGAGCTCAGCGGTTAACGATATGGCCAGGCTTGCTAGCGGATATAAAAATATTTGCAATGCAGGCAGATTGTTGTAAAGCCAATAAGCCCCCGCAATGTAAACAAATAGCGAAGAGAATAGAACGACGTTAATCAGATACCTAACATGACTGCTAAATTTGTAATAGTTCAGGGCAAACCACGTTTTTGCAGACAGCGTCAAAATTCCGAATTGCGCTAATGATAGAAGGACTTTATGTTCAGGACTTGTGGATGAATCTATGTTAATCGGCGTATGAAATCTGATGGTAGCGACAGATGTAAGAACGAATACGATAAACGCAATCCGACTATATTCCTCGGCAGTCACTTTCCTATAGGGAACCAAGAGCAATCCTAATGCCATAATGATCCAAAGGAGGAAGATGCCGTTGCTAGGAGAATCCATTTTCAGCAGTCCAGGTCATTCACCGCCTAAAACTTAGGAATAAACTTGGGTGTTGAGTTTAGATAGTCTTGATACGGCTGACCGAATCTAGCAACCATCTCCACCTCCTCTTGCTTGCCAAGGCGTGCGTACATGACAACGAGAATCGGGAACATGGCAACCGTCAATATTGTAGGCCACTGGAATAAAAAGCCCAACATGATGAGAACAAATCCAACGTATTGAGGATGGCGAATACGGGAATACGGACCCGTAGTCGCAAAGCGATTTGATCTTTGCGCACGATATAAGACATGCCATGCGCTTGATAGGAGATAGAACCCACCTGCTAGGAGTGCAAAGCTAATGATATGCATCACACCGAAATGTGGATCACCCTGCTCCCCGAAAATAGTAGACCACAGGTGGCCTGAGTTATGTGACATCAGGTCAAGATTGGGATATCTGGTCTGCAACCATCCAGACAAAGCATAAATGGTGAGCGGGAAGCCATACATTTCAGCGAATAATGCAACTACAAATGCAGAGTAAGTGCCGAATGTTCGCCAGTCTCTTGAATTTGCTGGCTTGAAAAAACTAAAGGCAAACATAATGAAGACTGCTGAGTTCAGAATTACCAACCCCCACAGTCCATAAGCATTCGAATCATGCACCATCTTTAACCCCCCTGGCTTTCGTTGTTCTTGGAATGATCTTCGTGGGAGTGATTGCCATGCATAAACAAGTGCATTATCGGGCAGGCCAGTAGGAACAAAAACGGCAGGAATGCATAAGCATGTTCCCTGTGCTCAGTTAATAAAAAATAACCCGCAATTCCAGCGAAGACTAAAAATACTAGGCCTGATTTTGATCTTATAAAGGGCTTGTGTTCCACGTCACCTCTCCTTACTTCGCCCCACCAGGCGGATGATTACAGCAAGATGCGTCGGACCAGTGGGCAAGATTTTTTAATTCATTGCGCTCGGTAAAACGCCAGATTCCCCTACGTATTGCCGAAAGGACACCAGGGAACTCTATTCCTGCGAGTAAAGCCTGATGCTCAACCTGTTTCCATGTGAGCTGTCTTAAGTCATATTCGACGCTTAAGAAGACACCATCAAGCCCACAATTTATGACACCCATGTCATGACCCACAATGTTCATGAATATCTCCTGTGCACCTTCATACTCACTAGTGATAGCAACACGTCTACTTTTGATGACAGGAGGCGCATTCTGAATATGGTGCAACCCAGCATAGAGATCAGGATTTTCCTGAAAACTTTCAAGGCATTGTGTCGAGCAAAACCAATGTGTGATCCCACGATGGATGAAGTGAACTCCGAATTTCTCATCAACTTGCATACGGCACACTGGATCTGTGTGTACCTCATTGTTCGATACGTTCATCACTTCACCCACCCGGAAAGTTATTGACTCTTCTGAGCTTTTTGCTGATCACCCATCGGCTGTTTCATCATGTTCTGATGATCATCCATGTGCTGTTGCATCATTTTTTGATGCTGTTCATCACTCATGCTACCGTGATCTTTACAATTGCTCGCGGAGGATTTATCCGTACACTTCCCATGATCAGAACCATGCGCTTTTGCAGGCTTTTTGGCCTCGGTTTTGCTAGCAGGCGCAGAGTGATCATGACTGTGATCAGTGCTGGTAGCCGTTTGAGCATACGTCAAAGGGCTGGCAGCCATTGCCAGACCAATAACAGCGATTGCGATTTTATTCGTCGATTTCATTGCCAACTCCTTTGATTAATATGAAGAGTGAATGAATCATTCACAGAATCATAATAAGCAACCAGCAATGACAAGGAGCTGACTAGTAGATTACAGATATGTCAGATTCGAGGTTGCTCGGATGGGAATCTCAGCGTGAAGGTCGTATAACCATTTCTTGACTCGACTGCTACAAGACCGCCATGCGCGGACATGATAGCCCGCGTTATCGCAAGACCCAGACCAAGCCCATCGTGTTCCTCATGGCTTCGGGCAGCATTAGCCCGGTAGAAACGATCAAAAATATGACTCAAATGCTCTTGAGAGATATCCTGACCACAGTTTCTCACTGAGACATCGATCCATGAGTGGCCAGAATCAATCGAAGTCTCAATCACTGAGTTCGGCGCGCCATAACGAATCGCATTTGAGACCAGATTACTTAATGCGCGCCTCAGCATGGATCGGTCACACTCAAGATTTGCATTGCCCGTACTCGTCAAGGTTATTCCCTTAGAGTCAGCTAGTGCCTCAAAATACTCTAGGGTTTGCCCAACCTGCTCGGCAAGGTCAACCCGCTCTACGGACGGCAATATGCTCCCATTCTCTGCCTTTGCTAGAAAGAGCATTTCTGAAATCATTCGTGACAGTCGCTCGCACTCCTCAGAACTGGATGCCAAAACGTCACGGTAATCTTCAGCTTCGCGGTTTTGCGCCAAAACAACCTGAATCTGTGTCAACAAATTGCTAACAGGCGTGCGCATCTCATGTGCCAGATCGGAAGAAAATGCGACCAGCCTTCGGAATGACTCCTCCAGACGACTCATCATGTTGTTTAATTCAGCAACAAGAGGGACGAGCTCTACAGGAACCTGCTCTACCGGAATCACTTTATTCAGATTCGATAGTGTTACGGAAGCAGCACGGTCTTTAATCATCTTCAGCGGTGCCAGACCTTTGCGCACTGCAAACCAGCTTAAACCCCAGGTAATCAAAAATATCAGGGACAAGACACCAAGCAAACGCTTACCGAAACTCTCCAGAAACTCTTCATGGTGACCCGTTGAAACCGAGACAATCACATCGAATTGTTCACCATCCAGCAACATTGAACGAAAGTGGTTCGTCCCAGTGTGCCATTCGACACTATCGGTATGATCGTGCCCGACCATCTCTCGAATCGTAGCTTCGGGGATCGCCCTCGCCTCGTTACGATATAAAACTTCACCTCGCTTACCAATAATCTCGAAATCGATGTCATGTCGGGACATCGTATGATCCAAGCGATCTTTTACTGCAGGTGTAATCGGATAATTACCCGTATGTTCCAGAATTTCTCTGATTTCTGCAGCATGGTTTTTTAACACCCCTTGATCCTGTTCGACAAAGTGTGAGCGCATGGCACCGAATATATAAAAGCCAAGCGCCGCTAACACACATGTCAAAATCAGGCCGAACAACAAAGTCAGCCGGGATGTCAGTGATAGCGTTTTTTTCATGCTGAGACGGGCTCTTCAAGCACATAACCCATTCCACGAACAGTCTTGATGAGTTTGGTCGGAAATGGATCATCAACCTTGTTACGCAAACGTCTCATGGCGACTTCGATCACATTAGTATCGCTGTCGAAGTTCATATCCCATACCTGAGACGCAATAAGGGATCGAGACAACACTTCCCCCTTACGCCGCATAAGAAGTTCCAGCAAAGAAAATTCCTTTGCTGTTAACTCTATTTTTTGACCACCGCGCTGTGCACGCCTGCGCAGCATATCTAGTTCCAGATCTGCAATCTGTAGGTAGGTCACTTCAGAATTGGACTTGCCTCTACGAAGGATCGTCCGGATTCTGGCCAGCAACTCCGAGAATGCGAATGGTTTGACCAGGTAATCGTCCGCACCTAGTTCAAGACCTTTGACACGATCCCCCACCTCGTCACGCGCCGTAAGGAATAGTACGGGCGTCTCTTTGTCTGCCTTGCGTAGCATTTCCAGAACTTGCCAGCCATTCAGCTTGGGTAGCATGACATCCAGAATCATAAGGTCGTAGTTTTCACTGATTGCCTGATGCAAGCCATCAGCGCCATCTCTGGTCAGGTCGACTGTAAACCCGGCCTCGGTTAAACCCTGCCGTAGATAGTCGCCAGTTTTAATTTCATCTTCGACAATCAGAATTTTCACGCTAAACCCCTAGTTTTCAGTAGTTTGCCACGGCTCCAGCACCTCCAGCCAAGATTACAAAGATGTAATCTAAGCATCAGCATCAGGTCAGAATCGTGCATGCACAATGAGATCTAAATAATTTCAGTCTATTACGGGCAACTTTTATGCGACAACCCGCGCCATTTTCAGCAAAAAAATTGATTAGCCGCCGCAGATTTGTGCAGGGGTTAGTTTCAGGGGGGGTTCTGGCAACGCTAACCCCGCTTGCGAGTGCTATGTCCGGCATGTTTGGGAATGTAAGCCAAACATCCACTACTGGGATTGCGCCGGTGCTGACTGGTACCGAGTTTCATCTGACCATATCAGAAGCCATGGTCAATTTTACCGGGTCACCACGCATAGCGACAGTCATTAACGGCATGATCCCAGCACCTACCCTCCAGTTTCGGGAAGGCGATGAGGTGACGATTCATGTCAAAAACGATCTTTCAGAAGACACCTCCATACATTGGCACGGGATTATTCTCCCATTCCAGATGGATGGCGTTCCTGGCATCAGCTTCCGAGGTATCCCTCCCGGGGAGACATTCACCTACAAATTCAAGCTCGAACAAACTGGAACCTATTGGTATCACTCCCATTCGGGAATGCAAGAGCAAACCGGCATGTACGGTGCGATTAAAGTTGTTCCCAGAACTGGCGAGCGGATTAAAGCCCAGCGCGATTATGTAGTGCAGCTCTCCGACTGGACTGATGAAGATCCAATGCGGATCTACGCCAAGTTAAAGTCTGAGAGCGGCTATTACAACTACAATAAGCCAACCGTTATCGACTTTTTCCGTGATGTGGCTAACGATGGTCTGAAATCAGCCTATGAGAAGCGAGCCATGTGGAACGAGATGCGCATGAGCCCAACTGATCTGTCCGATCTTTCTGCTCAAACACTTACCTATCTGATGAATGGCACAACCCCTGCCGGTAACTGGACGGGGCTATTTACCCCTGGTGAACGTGTTCGTCTGCGTTTTATCAATGGTGCAGGAAACACCTTTTACGATGTCCGCATACCTGGTCTGAAACTCACCGTGGTACAAACCGATGGCGTTGACGTCCATCCCGTTACGGTAGACGAGTTCAGGTTTGGCCCCGGTGAAACCTATGATGTAATAGTTACACCCAAGAACGACGCATACACAGTATTTGCCCAATCCATGGACCGAACCGGGTACGCACGGGGCACACTGGCCACCCAAAATGGATTAGAAGCCCCGGTGCCGGAAGTGGATAAAATCCAGTGGTTATCGATGGGTGACATGATGGGCTCAATGAGCCACGAAGGCCATGGCGCTCCTCCAGCAACCGCTAGTGAGCATGCCGGTCATGAATCCATGAAAACGGATCATTCCATGCATGGCGGGATGAATCATGCTGATCATACAAACCCACTGGCAAAGCCATCCACCACTGTCAGGCATGCACGTACCGAGTATGGCGTCTCGACCGATATGCGCGTCGATATGCCAAGAACCAACCTGGATGATCCAGGTGTAGGACTCAGAGGCAACGGTCGCAAGGTACTCACACTTGCAGACCTGAAAACTATCGGAGGGCCGCTCGATAAACGACTACCAACCCGTGAACTGGAGTTTCATCTCACTGGAAACATGGAGCGTTACATGTGGTCAATGGATGGCGTTTCATTTGGTGACAGCACCCCTGTCAGCTTGAAGTATGGTGAACGCGTTCGTGTCATTCTCCATAACGACACCATGATGACCCACCCGATGCACATGCATGGCCTATGGAGTGAACTTGAAACGCCAGATGGCCAATTCCAGGTCAGAAAACACACCATTGCTGTTCAACCAGCGCAAAGAATCAGTTATCTCGTAACGGCGGACGCTTTAGGGCGTTGGGCTTGGCATTGCCACTTGGCGATGCACATGGATGGCGGCATGTTCCGTGAGGTGGTCGTATCATGAAAAAGCACCACCTGATTTCAGTAGGCATTGCTGTCGGCGCTTTGATTTCGAGCTTTGCCTTCGGTGCCTCCACTGACATGGATCACAGTACAATGTCTATGCAAGGCGGCAGTGCACCAGCTGATGCTCGAGACCCTAACGCCTATTCCGGTGGATTTACGCTTGATAGCGGCCCCTATGCTTTACCAGGCGAGCGCGAACTAAAACTTGCAGATGAGCAGAAGTTCGGTCGTATCTGGATTGAGCGTCTGGAACGTGGGTTTTCCAAAGAGTCACCCTATACGGGCTTTGAAGGCCAGGCATGGTTTGGATCAGATATCAATCGCCTCTCCATCAAAGCTGAAGGTGATTATTCCAATGGCGTATTCGATGAGACCCGCACCGAGGCGCTTTGGGCACACGCAATCACACCGTACTGGGACACGCAGCTCGGTGTCCGTCAGGACATGGGGCTTGTTCCCAACACCACATGGCTGGCTTTCGGTATCCAAGGCTTAGCACCCTATTGGTTCCATCTTGATGCGGAAGGATATGTATCTACCCAGGGTCGGACATCAGCCCGCGTGGAAGGCAGTTACGACATGTATCTGACTCAACGGATCGTCGCCCAGCCTCGTTTTGAAGTCTATGCCTACGGTAAACAGGAAGATCCTTACTATGGGAGCGGCCTTAATTCCTCGAGCCTGGGCCTACGACTGCGTTACGAAATAACCAGGCAATTTGCACCATACATCGGGGTTCAATGGATTAACACCTACGGCCAAACTAGAACCATGAATTCCCTTGATGGCATTTCTAGCCAGCAAACGTCTTTTCTTGCAGGTGTCCGTGTCTGGTATTGAAAGGAAATTGCGTGAAAACATCAAGACTTACTGCACTCGTGTTCTTTGGTCTGATCAGCATTTCGGCGTATAGCGAAACACTTCCTGTCGTAGATGTCTATGAAACCGCTTCATGTCCTTGCTGCAAGGACTGGGATGCACATATGCGAAAGAACGGATTCAATGTGCAAGTACATATTGTTGACGATCCTTCAAAGTTTCGCGAAAAACTAGGAATGCCCCATCGATACGGCTCCTGCCACACAGCAAAAATCGGCAGATATACGATTGAAGGACATGTGCCAGCGGATGACATCAAGCAACTTCTAAAAGAGAATCCGACTGCCGTTGGGCTTTCCGTTCCGGGAATGGTGCAAGGCTCACCAGGGATGGAAGGACCTAATCCCATGCCATATGACTCACTTTTGGTTTTATCAAACGGCAAATCGCAAATATTCAAAAAACATTAATTTGTAAAGATTCACTGCAATCAATCGGCTATCAGGTATATCAAGGCAATTCTTGGCCCCACGCCGGAAGGGTGGGAGATTGGCGTCCAATGGCACGATCATGATTTAGGGTCATATCCGACCATAGGCTTTTATAGCGATCTTCCGATTCCTGAACAATGGGAATACTTTCGCCGAGCTGAAGATCTATTGAGCCTTTTTAACGAGAATGTAGACTGGTCATCAATCTGTCCTGATGCAGCAGCAGACCTCATAGACGAAATCGAGAACACTGATCCGGAAGATGATGACTGAAGAATCTTTTGTATTGATACAAAACCCATCAAAACAGTCGGATTTAATTGGCTATGGCAGGATAGGCCTCATGGCGCCAAATGTCTTACAGGAGGCTAATGCCCCCTAACCTTTTGTACCGATACAAAACCTACCAAATTACTCGGTTTTGTATTGATACAAAACCCTACTGCTGACTCAGGCACACTCACCAAGCTCGATGCGTACCGTCTGTAAGACAAACACCGGCGGCAAGCCTATCCTGCCATAGCCATAAAACTCTGCCGATGAGTGAATATTGATCAGGTATGACTCGCTATGCTTGCGCCATCACACCATGAACCTGGGCGACTGCATGCGTTTTACTTTTGTATTGATACAAAAGCTCGGCCAAAGTGGAGGCATCATGACCAAGAAATGCAAAGGGTTGATGATGCCTGCACGGACATCAAGCCAGAAAGCTTGCCGTAAAGACTAACTAACCCGGCAGATTCACTTATGCAGATAGCAGCTGTTCAAGCAGTTTCTTTTGCTCATCAAACTTCTTAGGGTTTGTTACGCGCAATTGCTCCAAGTTTTTAAGCTTCCAACGAATACCCGGCAGCTCATGCAAATGTGGCACGTCCAGCAATTCATACTTCGGAGTGGCAGATACGAGTGAGAGCAAAAACTGTCGCTCTTGAACTTCAAGATTCTGCTGAAGGTATTTCACCATTTCGGTGCGAACTTCCAGAAGTTGATCCAACGGAACAATCTCTGCCGTCATCCCCACAAAGTTGAACTCATAGTCATGGCGTATGTCCCGCATGGATGGGAAAAGCACTTCATGGACTGGGCGGTTATGACATGCAAGATAAATCAGAAAGGCTCTTCGGATTTCTGGCGTAATGCCTTCGTAAGCT
>ERZ1034365.234-NODE-234-length-31462-cov-4.432531_pt1 | contig 31462 bp, 1 predicted proteins | sample MGYA00520615_ERZ1034365 | MGnify/ENA primary metagenome ERZ1034365 (study PRJEB33736, sample SAMEA104284505) | Azolla filiculoides | biome: Urban; feature: Water surface; material: Ditch water | place: Netherlands | collected 2015-10-28 | depth 0-0.1 m ...
GTATCTAATGTATCAACAAGTATTTCTCACTCTCTAGCTCTAAAGTCTGACGGTACAGTAGTTGCATGGGGAAACAACATTAATGGACAGACAACAATCCCAGGAAGCTTAAACGCTAAAGCTATCGCCGCTGGGAATAACTTCTCTGTCGCTGTAAAAACTGACGGCACAGTAGTTGCATGGGGAAACAATAATTCAGGGCAGACAACAGTACCAGCAGGTCTAACTGACGTAACTGCAGTTTCAGCTGGACTAGACCATGTTCTTGCACTCAAGTCTGACGGCACAGTAATAGGCTGGGGAGATAACGCTGATGGTGAAACTACAACATCAGCAAGCCTAATGAATGTTACTGCTATTGCTGCTGGCAACAACTTCTCTCTAGCCCTAAAGTCTGATGGTACTGTAGTCAAATGGGGAAAGAATGACTACAGCCAGCTAATAACTCCATCAGGATTACGTAACGTTTCGGCTATCTCAGCTGGAGGATTCTCAGCACTCGCAGTTTCAAATAATCCTGTAGCATCAACAAGCATGACAGTAACATGGGACGCTTCAAATGCAAACACATTAACTGGCTACCGTCTATATAAGGTACAGCGCACAGACGGTGTCGTAAACGAAGGCACAGGAGTAGCTCCTGACCCTGCAATAACATCATACGTTGACGTTCCTGCAGGAATAACAACAGTAACACTAACTAACCTTATCCCTAACGCTAGTTATGAACTTTATCTTACTGCACGTAATAATGCAGGTGATGGTGATGCTAGCATTATCAACAAGAAGACTTTACCGTACGCTCCAAACGATATTATTGCACCAAACCCTAACGACACTTCACTTGACGTTTCATGGACTGAGCCTATGAACTTCGCTGAAGGCTACCGAGTTTATGTAAATGGTACGTTAGTAGGCACATCATTAACTACAAGCTATACTGTAACAGGATTAGTAGAAGGTACACAGTATGAGATTGCTGTATCATCATACAACTCTTCAGGTGAGACACAGCGCACATCAACTACAATTACTACAGACATCTCACCAGTAACTCAACTAACCACAAAGAACGTTACAATGTACAGCATGCGCTTCCAGTGGCCTAAGCAGACTGGTGAAACACTCATCGGTTACAAAGTCTATAAAGATGATGTTCTTGTTGCCACACTACCTAAAGCAACCACATTTATGGATTTTGCAGACCTTCTTCCTGCCACTACATACAAAATGGGTGTTGTAGCATACGGTCTTAACGACCCAGGTGTAATGGCAACATATAATGCTGCTACTTTAGCGGCAACTCCTAAGATTGGTGGAAGTGTTTACACTTGGGGTCTAGGAAATGATTCTATCCCTAGTGCAATCTCAAACGGTCTACAGGTTGATTACCTAATCGTTGCTGGTGGTGGCTCTGGTGGTCAAGAACACGGTGGCGGCGGCGGAGCAGGCGGTCTAATCCAAGGCTCTAAGAAAGTAACTTATAGCACACCTTTTGATATTACAGTTGGTGCTGGCGGAGCTTCAGTAGGAACTGCCGCAGTAGGCGGAGACGGAACCAAGCTCGCAGGCAACAACGGTCAGAACTCTGTCGCTCTAGGATTAACAGCTATCGGTGGTGGCGGTGGCGGTCCATATCGTAGTGGAGTACCTGCTGCTAATACTGGTATTGCTGGCGGTTCAGGCGGTGGAACTGGTGGTTTTGACGGTACAGGCGGTACAGGTGGTCAAGGCACAACAGGTCAGGGTAATGCAGGAAGTAAGGGTTACACTGGCGGTTCAACATGGGCTGGCGGTGGCGGTGGTGGTGCTGGAAGCGCTGCAACCGCAGCTACAAACACTGTCTCAGGTTCTGGCGGAAATGGTATTAGCTCTTCAATAACTGGTACAGCAACCTACTATGCTGGTGGTGGTTCTGGTGGAGGAACTTACAATACTTCGGCAAGTGGAACTCCTGGTCTTGGTGGAGGCGGTAAGGGTTCACCTAACGCTAGCACACAAGGAGCTAATGGCGTGTCTGGCACTGGTGGCGGCGGTGGCGGTGGCTGGGATAACACAGGAACTGTCGGCTCAATCCCAGGTGCAGGTGGCTCAGGTATCGTAGTAATCCGTTATGCAGGAAATCCCAAAGCTACAGGTGGAACAATCACACAAGCTGGTGGCTACACAATCCACACATTCCTAGCTAACGGAGTGTTTACGCCTCTAGCTGTAGATGAATCAGGTAACCCTCTCCCATCAGGAGTTATTGGCAAAACTATTATTGACATTAGCAAGGGTGCATATCACACTCTAGCTATAGATAGCGAACGCATGCTTTACGGCTGGGGAGACAATACCTTTGGACAGTTAAACATACCTGCAGGTCTAGTAGGAAAGCAAATCCGTGAAATATCAGCAGGAGCATATTACAGCACCGCAATTGATATTGACGGCAAGCTTTGGACATGGGGAGACACATCAACCAGCTCTATCAGCACTCAGTACCTTATCGTCGCTGGCGGTGGCGGTGGTGGAGCTCGCTACATGGGTGGCGGCGGTGGAGCAGGTGGCATGCTTGAAGGTACAACAACAATTTCTACAGGAGCATACGCTGTCACTGTAGGTGCTGGTGGTGCAGGTGGTCAGTCCGAAAACGTCCGTGGTACTAACGGTTCGAACTCAGTATTTAACGGTTTAACAGCTATCGGTGGTGGCGGCGGTGGCTCATGGTCATCAACATGGAACGGTAACACTGGTGGTTCAGGTGGCGGTAACTCAGGTTACAACTCTTCAGCTGCGGCTTCAGGTACATCAGGTCAAGGTAACAACGGTGGCGTAGGTAACGTTTACGGTGCTGGCGGTGGCGGTGGAGCTGGTACCGCTGGATTCCAGGGTACAGGTGGCACAGGTGGTTACGGTGGTGTAGGTAAAACTTCATCAATCACAGGTACATCAACATGGTATGCTGCTGGTGGTGGCGGTGGCTCATACACTGACACTGCAATCGGTTTAGGTGGAAGTGGTATCGGTGGTAACGGTGCTCCAGGTCCAAACACTGGGGCTGGCGGAAACCCAACTTCAGCTGTTGCTAATACTGGCTCTGGTGGTGGTGGAGCTAACGGTTACAACGGCACAACAGCTGGTATCCGTGGAGGTAACGGTTCTGCAGGTATAGTTGTAGTTAAGTATGCTGGCTCTCCTCGTGCAACAGGTGGAACAATCACCCAGATTGACGGCTACACAATCCACAAGTTCACTTCATCAGGAACACTAACAGTTGCAGGGACAGCTACAACACAATATGTTATTCCTTCCGCAATTTCAGCTTACAAGTTTACTGACGTTGCAGCAGGTCCATATCACACATTAGCATTAAGTCAAGGTGTTGTTTATGCATGGGGATTCAACGGTAACGGTCAGACAGATGTGCCAGCTGCATTAACAGGAAAGCGAATTGTTTCTATCGCAGCTGGAGATTACTTCTCAATGGCTTTAGACTCTACAGGTCAGCTATATGCATGGGGAGACAACACCTACGGACAGACAACAATCCCATCAGCACTTTCAGGAAAGACAATAATTTCTATAGCTGCTGGTAAGAACCACGCACTAGCAGTAGACTCAACAGGTACAGTATATGCATGGGGAGATAACGCTCTTACACAAGCAACTGTGCCTTCAAGCATCATTGGTCGCAAGGTAACAGAAGTACACGCTTACGGCAACACTTCAATGGCTCTTTATGAAGGTACTTTAGCATCATGGGGTGACTCAGTTAACGCTTTAGGAACAACAACTCCTTATGACTTAGTAGGACGAAATGTAACCACTGCAACTCAAGGTGCACAGACTGGTGGTCTTATTGATGCAAACTTTACACGTACAGCAAACTCAGTAACTCTAAACTGGACTCCAACATTAGGTACAGTAGACAGCTACAACTTATACTTGAACGATTCAGCTACACCTGTTGTTGTTCCAGCTGGCACTACAACTTACACTTTCACTGGTCTTAATGCAGGAACTACATACAAGGTAGCATTAGCTTCTGTAAACAACGGTGGAGAGTCAGCTAAGAAATTCTTCTCAACCCGCACCAAGTACAGCAACCCAACAAAGGTTGGCGTCAACAAGCTTGACCCATACAAGCCTACACAAAACAGCGTAACTATTAACTGGGTAGCTCCAGCAGGTCCAGTAACAGGCTACAAGTTCTATCTTAATGGTTCTCTATATGCTACATTGCGTGACGCTTCAAGCCAGTTCTACACTTTCTCAGGTTTAGCTTCCAACACTTCATATACTTTCGGTGTTGCTGCTATCATGGATACAGATATTACTGATACTGTAACCACAACAGGAAGCACTCTAGCTGAGACTCCAACAGTTAGCGGTAATGCAATCACATGGTACACTGGTTCTTCAGCTAACACGATTAGTGCAGAATACCTAGTTGTTGGCGGCGGGGCTGGCGGTCAATCAAACTACTGGGGTACTGGTGGTTCAGGTGGCGAGGTAAAGACATCAACAGGTCTTACTCTAAACAACCAGCCATACACAGTTACTGTAGGCAACGGTGGCTCAGCTAATAATAGCGGCGGAGCGTCATCAGTTGCAGGTATAACAGCTGCAGGTGGCGTATTAGGCTCAAGCAACACTTGTAGTGTAGGCGAAGCTGGCCCAGGTGGCGCTGGTAACGGTGGGCTAATTTCAGGCGGTGGAGCGAGCTACAACTGTACTTTTGGTGCTAACGGTGTTGCAAGCTCAATCACAGGTACTTCCACGGTATATGGTTCAGGCGGTGGAGGTGGAACACGTAGCACTGGTTACGGAACTGCAGGAACAAATGCTGGTATCGGTGGAGCTACAGACCGCAATGGTGGAAATGCTGTTTCAAACACAGGTTCAGGTGGTGGCTCAGGCGGTCTATTCTACACTAATGCTTCTTGTGGTTACTGTACAGCAGGTTCAGGTGGTTCTGGCGGTTCAGGTACTGTAGTAATTAAATATCTAGGAACTCCAGTGGCTACAGGTGGAACAATAACACAAGCTGGTGGTTACACAATCCACACATTCACAGCAAGTGGAACGTTCCAGATGAATACAAACTCATCCTACATTCCTGTCGGAGCTACAACTCAAAACATTGTTAAGGTAGATTCTGGAGATGACTTCTCTCTAGCTCTAGACAGCAGTGGTAAAGTATATGCTTGGGGTCTAAACAATTTAGGTCAAATCAGTGTACCAACAGCACTAACTGACGGCAGTGTTCGTGTCGTAGATATTAATGCTGGTGGAACACACTCTGTAGCTTTAGACAGCAACGGAAAAATTTACACATGGGGTAACAACTCTAACGGAGAGACATCTGTCCCCGCTTCAGTTTCAAGCCAAGTAGTTACAAAGATTGGTGCAGGTGATGGCACTACATTCGCAGTAGTTAACGGTCAGCTATACGCATGGGGTCGTAATGAAAATGGCCAGTTAAACATTCCTGCGTCACTAAATGGTAAAAAAATTGTTAAAATTGAAGGTGGAGCTGCAGGCGTTGCAGTACTAGACTCAAACGGTAACATCTACCTATGGGGCAACAACGCTAACGGCGAAACAAGCCCAAGCTGGATTTCTGGACGCAAATGGGTTGACATTTCATTCTCAAAGAATACTGCATTAGCAATTGACGACTCTGGTGCTGCAACAGGCTGGGGATACAACAGCAACGGTCAAGCAACAATTCCTAACAGTTTCAAAGGTTCTACCTCTGAAAGTAAAACATCACAGGCAGTAACAGGAGTTGCTGGTGGTTACCAGAACAGCTATATCTTATCAAACGGTACACCATTCGGTTGGGGTAGCGCAACAAACTTTGTATTAACACCTGCAGCAATCGCTAACAAGAACATTATCCAAATGGCTTCACGTAGCTCTACAACAAGCAACGTAGGTATTGAACTTCCCAATACTGGTACTGACACTACTCTTCCAATTACATGGAATGCAGTACCAGGCGTAATTACTGGATACAAACTATACTTAAACGACACTTACATTACAACAGTAACAGATTCAACAACATACACTTTCGCTGGTTTAACGCCTAACACTCAATACAAGATTGGCATTTCAGCTGTTAACTCTAGTGGGGAGACAGACCAAGAAATTGTATACCAAAAGACAAAAGTTAGTGCACCTACTGGTCTAATTGCAAGCAACGTAACTACAAACACTGCAGACCTTAACTGGACACCAGTAGATGGTGCAACATCATATAATGTATATGTAAACGGTGTCCTACAAGGCAACAACGGCTTAGTACAAAGCGGCTTGACTGCAAACCTTGACGCTCGTGATGCTAACTCATACCGTGGAACAGGAAACATGTGGTATGACCTTACAGGTAACGGAAACAATATTACAATGAACGGGCCAATCGCTTCATGGAAACCTGAAGCTGGCGGACACTTAGAATTCAATAAATCAAGCAACACATCATACGGCAGCTCACCAATCGTAATACAAGCTCCAACCAACTCTAACCTACAAACTATGACTGCAACTGTTTATGGAAACAATGTAGGAACAGTTTTTGGAACTGATGCTTGTGGTACTGGTCAATTCCACTTTATTATTAACCTAAGCGGAACAACATTAACCTATAGTGCTTCCTACTATGGTGGCGGAAGCGGAGACACAACAAATACAGCAACAGTTTCACCTAAAGCAGTAAACCACATTGCAGTAGTAAAAACAGCTCCATATTACTATGACGTATACTTTAACGGCGTTAAGGTAATGAACCAAGTTTATAAGGTCGCTACAACAAACGTAACATTAAGTCCAGGTCGTAATTACTGCAACTCACCAACAACTTCACTTCCTGTAGCCTACCAATTCTACAACCGTGCTTTAACTGAAGATGAAATTCGCCAAAACTCTAACTATATGATTGGCTCTACAGACACTACCACATCATACCGTGTTAATGGTTTGACCTCAGGAACTGCTTACACATTCCAAGTGTCAGCAGTAAACAACATTACAAGTGAAACTGCTAAAACTGAAACTTCAGCAGCCACAGTAGCTGAAACACCAACAATTACTGGTGATGTTTACCAGTTCGGTCAGGACGTTGCATCTGCTGCCATTCCTGCAGGGCTTGTAACCTCCAAAGCTATTGACACACAGGCAGGCTACAACTACATGCTAGCTTTAGGCGCTGATGGTAAAGTTTATGGTTGGGGAACAAACAACTATGGTCAGCTAAATATTCCTACAGCATTAACAGACGGTAGCAAGAAAGTTGTAAAGATTTCAACTGGAATCTACCACGCAGCAGCTATCGACTCAGACGGTAAGCTTTACGTATGGGGAAACAATGGTAATGGTCAGTCAAACATTCCTGCAGCATTAACAGGAAAGAAAGTTTCACAAGTTGCTACTGGTGGAGATTTTACAATGGCTTTGTCTGAAGGTAGAATCTATACATGGGGTGGAAACGGTTCAGGTCAAACAACTATACCTTCTAGTGTTCTTGCCAACTCAGCAAACATTAAAAAGATTACAGCTGGTCAGTTAATTGCTGGTGTGCTATATAATGATGGTACAGCTACAATCTGGGGTGCGACACAATATAGCGGTGCTTCAATGCCTTCTCTTCCAACAGGTCGTACATGGTCTGACCTTAACATGACATATGAAACAATTTCAGGTATTGACAGTTTCGGTCAGGCATACTACTGGGCTCGCAATGACTCAGGCCAAACAAATGTTTCAGCAGATTTCTTGAAGAGCAAAGCAATTTTCGCACCTACAGGTTCATGGCACGGGGCAGGTGTTTCTCGTGACGGTATGGTTTACGCATGGGGAGATAACACAAACAGCAAAGCAACAGTACCTGCGACCGCTCTTACAAAGCAGTACCTAAAGTTTGATGCAGACAACGGTCAAATTGGTGTTGTATCGCCAGCTGCAGTTACAGAAAACAGTGCAACATTCTCCTGGAACGCTCCAGCTGTAAGTTCTGCAGTAGTAAGCTACAAGGTATACCAAGACGACGTTCTAGTAGCTACTGTTCCTTCAACAACAACTTCATACACATTAAATAACTTAAACGGTGGAACTTCATACAAGGTAGCAATTACAGCACTAACATCACCTGGTGGAGCAGCTATCGCACTAGAAAGCGCTCCATATTCATTCTACGTACGTACAGGAGCTGTAACACCTTCAAGCTTAAGCCTAGGAGAAACAACTCCTTACACAGCTGATGTTTCATGGAAGGCAAACCCAGCATTAGACATCGTTAAAGACACAAGCCTAAAAGTATACCTAGATGCTACCAATAAAGCTTCATACCCTGGAACAGGAAACACATGGTTCGACCTTTCAGGCAACAACAACAATGGTACATTCACTTCAGGTCCGCTATGGTCACCTAATAATGGTGGAGCAGTAACATTCGATGGTGTAGATGACTATGTTACAGGCACAACAGGAACAACTCAAAACACTAACGTAACCATGAGCGGATGGGTTAATGTTAAACTTGGAACAAAGGGTGAATTCTTTAAAGCAGGAAATGCTGCAGGTATCGACCTTGGCATTGGTGCTTCAAACATGGACAACCCAGGTAACGAAATAATCGCTCTATACCCAGCTGTTCGTTGGATTCCAACAGGAAAGACATGGACTTCTGGATGGCAGATGGCTACAATCACTGTAGACGGTTCAGGAACAGCCAAAGTTTACCGTAACGGTGTTCTCATTGGAACTTACACAGGTACTGCACCTGGAGCTACAGCTAACGTATTCAACCTAGGTCGTGGAATTGGTGATGAAGGAGCTTCTCGTGGAAGACTAAACGGTCAAATCGGAACGTTCACATACTACAACCGTGTATTAACTGAAGCTGAAGTTCAGCAGAACTGGATGGCTGGGGCAGCTAAATACGACCCAACATTCGGCTACAAGACTTACATTAACGGTACACAGGTAGGAACAACATCTTCAACAAACTACCGATTCACAGGCCTTAACCCTGCAACAGATTACACATTCGGAATTTCAGGATACAACGCTTACAGTCAAACTTCAACAATTACAGTTGCAGGGACTACACAGCCTCTAAAGCCTACCAGCAACGGTCAGACAACAGTTTATGGAAATAGCGGATTCAGTACAATAATTCCTTCAGCTACAATAACTAACAAGACCGACTTAGTACAAACAGCATTAGGTCGTGAGTTCGGTTTAGGATTAGACTCAGCAGGTAAAGTTTACGGTTGGGGTTTAAACACTTATGGTCAACTAAACATTCCTACAGTATTAACTGACGGTAGCGTTAAAGTAACAAAGATTGTCGCTGGCTCAATTCACGCTATGGCTCTTGACAGTAACGGTAAAGTTTACGCATGGGGTAACAACACTTCAGGAGAGACAACAATACCAGCTGTAGTTTCAGGTAGCAAAGCAACAGACATCGCTGCAGGCGGAGAAGCAACAACAGGCTTTAGTTTAGCAGTAGTTGCTGGTAAAGTTTATGCATGGGGTAACAATACCGCTGGACAGACAACAATACCTGCAACAATCAGTTCTACAAATACTAACGGCGGAGCTAACATTGTAAGCATCACCGCTGGTTTCCAACATGCTATGGCTCTAGACTCAACAGGTCGAGTATTCGCATGGGGCAACAATGCTAATGGCGAACTAAACGTTCCTGCTTCGTTAACTAACGGTACAACAGTTGTTTCAAATATTGCTGCAGGCGGACGTAACAGTGCCGCAATAGATATTAATGGTAAAACATACATTTGGGGATTATCATCATACGGCATACTAGCAGTACCACCAGCAGTTTCAGACTACAAAGCTACAGACATTGTTCTAGGTGAAAGCTTCGCAGTTGCTATCGTAGATGGCAAGTTGCAGACATGGGGTCGTTCAACTGAAGGCCAGTTAAACATTCCAGCTTCACAGAAAGATAGTATTATTGGTATTTCAGCTGGACATTTCTCATCCAGTGTTCTAAAATCTACAACACTAACCCGTGATTCATCATCAGCTACATTCTCATGGAACCCTGCAGCTTCAGCTACTTCAACATCTACTGTTTCTTCATTGACAGCGGAAGTTCTAGTTGTTGCTGGTGGCGGTGGCGGTGGCGTATGCTACGGCGGTGGCGGTGGTGGCGGTGGCGTCGTTAACGTTTCTGCATTAGACCTTAACGGCGGAATCCCATACAACGTTGTTGTTGGAAACGGTGGAACAAACCAGGTTAACGTTCCAGGCAACGGTGGAAACGGTGAAAATTCAACATTCGCTAACATTACAGCAATCGGTGGTGGAGCTGGCGGTGGGAACTGTGGCAACACTGGTATCAACGGTGGTTCTGGTGGCGGTGGCTCATCAACAGGTTCAACAAACGCTGCTGGTGGCACAGGAGTAACAGGTCAAGGTACAAACGGCAACTCTGCACCAGCTGCAATGGGTGGCGGTGGCGGTGGAGCTTCCACAGGTGGAGCTTCAGCAACACAAAAGGGCGGCAACGGCGTAACATACTCAACTTCAGGTACAGCAACAGTTTACGGTGGCGGTGGCTCAGGTGGCGGTGGCACACTAACTGGTGGAACTGGTGGTGGCGGTACAGGTGGAACTGCAATGGCTGCAGGTACAGGCAATGGTACTGTTAACACTGGCGGCGGTGGCGGTGGTTCCATTATTTCAGGTACAGGCGTTTCAGGTATCGGTGGTTCAGGCATTGTTATTGTTCGCTACGCTGGAACTCCAGTGGCAACAGGTGGAACAATCACACAAGCTGGTGGCTACACAATACACACATTCACATCATCAGGAGCTTTCGCTCTAAATGGTACAGCAGGTGGAGATGCACTACAGGGCTACAAGATTTATGCTGACGGTATCCTGAAGGGAACTGTAGATTCTTCAACAACATCATACACAGTTTCAGGATTAACTCCTGACGTACAGACAAAGATTGAAGTTAAGGGATACACTTCTAACTCTGAAAGCCGTGCATTAACAGTAGCAACACGTCCAGCTCCTGCAGCTCCAACAACATTAACACAAACTAGTGCAGACACAAACTCTATAGGCGTAAACTGGGTTGCACCTTCAAACGCTTATACTCCAAGTGGCTTAGTGATGAACTACGATGCTTCAAATGCTTCATCAGTCGTTGCTAACACATCATGGACTGACACTGTTGGAAACAAACAAGCAACTGCTGGTTCATTCCCAACATATAACAGTGCTGGTGGATACATGACATTCAATGGTTCAAACTGGTTACAGTTTACACCAACAGGTTTACCTTCAGGTACAAGTGCTCGTACAATGTGTGCATGGGTTCGCACAAACAATATCTCAGGAAACCACTGGATTGCAGCATATGGTAACAACTCAACCAACAATGCAATGTTCTTAGGAACTGTAGGAACAACAGTATACTTCGGTGGATATAGCAACGACATCACTGGTGGTCAAATCTCAGCAAACACATGGACTCACATCTGTGGCTCATACGACGGCACAACCGCCAACCTATACATTAACGGTGACCTAGTAACATCAGCTGCTCGCTCATGGCCTCTAACTCCTCTAACATACGGTCGTATCGGTGGCCAGGTCAACCCAGGTGGAGCAGAACTATGGTCAGGCGACATCGCTAACGTACAACTATACAACACAGCACTAAACCGTTCAGACGTTACAAAGATGTTTGCAACAACATACAAGCGTGCATCACTAATAACAACTGGTCTAAAGTTAAACCTAGACGCTACCGATAATAACTCATTACCTGTATCTGGTTCAACAAAGAACATAGTTGCAGCAAAGATTTACGGCGTACTAAATACACAGTCAGTACTACGTGCATCAAACTACACCGTACAGTACAGTGACGACAACACAACATGGACAACAGCTTTCAGCGGTGTTATGTCAAACAACAACACTTATGGCGAAGCAACAGGAACAGGAGCAGGAAATGGCTCATACGGTGCACACCGTTACTGGAGATATGTTGAAGGCACAGCTGTTACAAACCACCACCCACGCACATCACGTATTACTCTAGTTGGCTCTGACGGTAAAGAATACAACATTGCAACATATGCAGTAGATAACACTGTAGATAATGGTGCATATCAGATTGGTACTGTTGCTCAAGATTTCAACAGCGTATGGTATGACGTTTCAGGCAACGGAAATCACTTCTTCCTACGCAACGGAGCATACTTCAGTGGTGCAGAAAACGGTCAAGTAATATTTGATGGCGCAAATGATTATGCAGATTCAGGCAAGCAGGTACTAACCGCTGGCTCAAACCCATGGACAGTTTCAGTAATGATGAAGCGTAATAGCCTTGCAGGTACACAGGAATTAATCTCAGGTTGGACAAACGCTGGAAGCGGCAACTCACCATTCTTAGGATTCGTTAACGGTAACGGTGACGTACGTATGACAGACAGCTGGGGAAGCCTAACCCCATCACCAGCACTATTTAACACTGCAAACCAGTGGATTAACATTACTTTTGTAAACACAGGTTCAAACGCTTACGTTTACGCTAACGGTATACTAGTTGCAACAAAGGGTAGTGCGTTAACATACTCATCATTTGGAGCTACAGTACTTGGTAAGCAGGGTGAATGGTCAGGCGGTGGCGAATGGTTCAGCGGCTCAATGAGCAACGTTCTAATCTACAACCGTGACCTATCAGCTAACGAAGTTGGACAGGTAAACAACTACCTACAAGGTGAAAAGCTAGTAACTTCAGGCTACAATGTTTATGTTAATGGTGTTCTAAACACAACAACTACAAACACTAGTGCATCAATTCAAGGATTAACTTCAGGAACTTCCTACACAATTACAGTTAAGGGCGTAAGTGGCGGTCTAGAGTCAGCTGGAACAACAATTACAGCTTACACTCAAGCTAAAGCGCCAGTATTACCAACTCCTATCACAGCATGGGGTAACAACGTCTACGGTCAGACCAACGTTCCTTCAGGTCTAAAGTCTTCAGGCGGATTAAACGTACAGTACCTACTCGTCGGCGGTGGCGGCGGTGGTGGCTCTGACATGGGTGGCGGTGGCGGTGGAGCTGCTGTAGCTACAGGTCAGACTTCCGTAATTGGTGGAACATACAACGTCACTGTAGGTGCTGGTGGTACAGGAGCTTCAGGTTATGCAAACACTCCTCCTGCTGGCGGAATGGGTGGAGCAACCTCCGCAATCGGTGTAACAGCTATCGGTGGCGGTGGCGGTGGCTCAGGACACCGTACCGACTCTCCATGGGTAGGTGGAAACCCAACTACAGGTGCTTCAGGTGGTGGACAGGCTGCCCGCTACAACTATGGTGCAGGTTGGGCTACAGGAGCTGCAGGAACTTCACCATGGGGTAACCGTGGCGGAAACTCACCAACAACAAACAATGATTACTACGCTGGCGGTGGCGGTGGAGCTGGATTATCAGCTCAGGTTGACGCTGTAAACGCTTCACGTTCAGGTAACGGTGGCGATGGCGTATCTTCAGACATCATGGGTGCAACATACTACTTCGGTGCTGGCGGTGGCGGCGGTGGTCACACTGGTGGTGCAACTGGTAACGGCGGTCGTGGTGGCGGTGGAGCTGGTTCACGTTGGAACGCTGGAACTGTAGGTACAGGTGGTACAGGTGGTCTGAACAACGGTGGAAATGGTAACATTTCTGCAGGTCCAATCATTGGTGGTTCAGCTGGAGCTAACACTGGTTCAGGTGGCGGTGGCGGTAACCACCAAGGCCCAGGTGCTGCAGGTGGCTCAGGTATCGTAGTAATCCGTTATGCTGGAACTCCAGTGGCAACAGGTGGAACAATCACACAAGTTGGTGGTTACACAATTCACACGTTCCTAGCTAACGGAACATTTACAGTACCAGCAGGAACAAACGATTCAGTAGCCGCTAAGAGCGTTCTATCTACAGCTTCAGGCATTTATGCAAGCTTCGCAGTAGACTCAGATGGCAAACTTTACGGCTGGGGAACAAACATGAACGGCGTTCTAAACATTCCTTCAGTATTAACAGACGGAACAAAGAAGGTTGTTAAAGTTGTTGCAAGTGTTAACGGCTCATCAGCTATGGCGTTAGACAGCAACGGCCAAGTCTACGCATGGGGTGAAAACTCACAAGGACAGTCTAAGCTTCCAGAGTCACTAGTAAACGGTGCGAAAGCAACAGACATCGCTATGAACCTATACTCTGGTGCAGCTATCGTTGACGGTCAAGTTTACGCATGGGGAGCTAACGCTTACGGAACAGCTACAGTTCCTACTGCAACATACGGCAAGAAGATTACAAAGATTGTCGCTGGAGATGCACACTTTGTTGCTCTAGACTCAAACGGAGCATACTACTACTGGGGTTACAACTCATACGGTGGCTCCACAAATGCAATTCCTTCAGGAATCGGAAGTGCAACACTAGTTGACATTGCCGCTGGAGCGTACCACACTGTAGCATTAGACAATACAGGAAAGATGTGGACATGGGGCTACAACAGCAACGGACAGTCCTCAACCCAGTATGGTATCCCTGCAGGAGCTAAAGTAACACAGATTGCAGCTGGAACATTAAACACTTACGCTGTTGCCAACGGTAAGCTTTACACATGGGGTGACGCTACAGACAGCAAGACTACAGTACCTGCTGCATTAAACAACAAGCACATCACTTCAATCAGTGCAGCTAACCAGGTTCTAGTTACAGCTCTTGACACTGCAGTTTCAGAAACAACCGCTACATTAAGCTGGAATGCAAGCCCTTCAGAGACAGGAATTACAGGATACAAGCTATACTTAAACGACACATACGTTGCAACAGTAGACTCATCTGCAACTTCATACCAGTTCACAGGCTTAACAGGTTCAACAGGATACAAGCTAAGCGTTTCAGCTGTAACTCCTTACATTGATGGAGCTAAGACTTCACTTTCAGTAACAACAGTTACCCAGACACCACAAAGCTTAACTGCAAGCAACAACACAACTACAACTGTTGACGCTTCGTGGAATGCTCCAAGCATCCCAACAAGTGGTCTACAGCTTTACTTAGACGCCGCTAACAAGAAGTCATACCCAGGAACAGGTTCAACATGGTATGACATGTCAGGCAACGGTTATGACTTCACCGTTAACACTGGAGCATACAATGCTTCATCAGCTAAATCACCATACATGGACTTCTCAGGCTCATACGGTGCAGCTAAACGTATCGTTAACGGTGCACTAACTGACGTTCCAGCATATGTAAACTCAACATTGATTCTACTTTCATCAATCCAGTCAAGCAACACTTCAAACTGGCGTACAGGTGTCCGTGGAGCAAGCAACGAACACCAAATCATGATTGAATCAGGAACTAACCGTCTAGGCTACTACGACAACAACCAGTCAACAGGATTCCTATACTCAGGAATTAACGTAGACCAGATTCCAGGCTACAACAACAAGTTCAACCTATTAACATTCAAGTATTCAACAAGCTCACCACAGTACAGCTTCCAGTATAACAACAACCCTTCACAGTACACAATCAGTAACGCTAACGCTGCATCAAACATTGGTTTTGCTGTAATCGGTGCGTACCACAACGGAACAGCTTCCATGCTTCCAGCTGACGCTTCACAGTACTTCGGTAACGTAGCTGCAGTTCTATACTACAACCGTCATCTATCACAAGCTGAAATTGAGCAGATTTATGCAGCGTACGCTCCTAAGTATGATGTTAATGCTACAGACACTTACAAGATGACTGTTAACGGGACACAGGTTGGAACAACAAGTGTTTCACCTTATCGTTACACAAACCTAACACCAGGCACACAGTATACATTAGGCGTTCAAGGAACAAACAGCTACGGAGATTCAAATGCTGCGACAACAACCACAGCTACAATTCCTAACGCCCCACAAATCGGCGGAACACTAACAAGCTGGGGTGCTTCATACAACGGAACTAACTACGCTTCAATGCCTGCAGGAATTGCTGGTAAGACAATTGTTCAAGTTTCAGCAGGACATGGAAACACTGTAGCCCTAGACTCAACAGGAACATTATACTCATGGGGCACAAGTTCCGTACCTGCAAGCATGACAGGAAAGACCTTCAAATATGTTACTTCAGGTGCTTACAACACTATGGTTGTAGACACAGCAGGAAACGTTTATGCTTGGGGAGCTGATGGTGTTCTAATTAACATTCCAATCTCATTCGCTGGAAAGAATATCACACAAATTGGTATTGGATATGCTCCAGTATACTTCGTTATAGCAGACGGTCAGCTATACACTTGGGGAACAAACACTTACGGACAGCTAACCGTACCAACAGAACTCACATTACCTCGTACAACAGTCAAGTCATTCTCACTAAGTGCATTCAACGCTGTAGCTATAGACAGCAACGGTAAGCTTTACGCTTGGGGTGACAACTCACAAGGACAAAACAATATTCCTTCAGCATTAGCTTCAAACACGGCAGTGAAAGCAGTATCAGGTCAATACTCAACAATGGTTATCGACTCTGACGCTAAACTATGGGTATTTGGAGACAACAGCTGGGGACAGCAGAACGTCCCAGCAGCATTAACAGGAAAGCGTGTAACAGACGTTAACGCTAGTGCATACACAATGACTGCAATTGCTAACGGTCAAATTTACTCATGGGGTCGCAGCGATACTGCACAGGCTAACGTGCCCTCAGCAATCGCAACTGAAGTTCCTTTAACAGTATCATCTGGACACTGGGCGTCATTCGCAATCACAGCTCCTTCAGGAACACGTACAGAAAACTCAATCCAAATAAACTGGAATAACCCAACAGAAGGCCAGTTCATTACAGAATACAAGCTATACGTTAACGATACATATGTTGCAACAGTTCCTTACGGTACAAATACTTACACATTCACTGGATTAACAGCTGGCACAGGCTACACCTTCGGAATCTCAGCATACAATGATGGTGGAGAAAGCGACAAGTCATATGTTTCATCACAGACTCAAGTTTCTTCAGTTGTAGATGTACGTACTTCAAGCTCAGACCCAACTAAGCTAAATGTAGCATGGAGTGCTCCAATAACAGCACCGCCATCAATCACAGGACTAATCACACGTGTTGACGCTTCACGCTACATCAGCGGTTCAGTATGGTTAGACACTGTAGGGACAAACAACGCTAATATTTACAGCGGAGTTAAGTACTCTCAAGCTAACGGTGGAGTAATGGAATTCGACGGCAGCGGAAGCTCAGACGGAGTATTCACAAACAGCTTCAATTCAACATTCAATGGCGACTTCACAATCAGCACATGGGTTAAGCCTGCAACAACACAGACTTCAAGCTACGCTGGAATTTTCGGTAACCACACAGACAGCGCTCCTGAAGGAACAAACTACCGTGGATTCGTACTTCAGCAAGATGGCGGTTCGAACAACACTTACCGCATGTGGTGGGGGACAAACGGTTCATCATCATGGAACACTTCTGGTACATTCACACTTTCACCTAACCAGTTCCAGAACCTAACATTCAGCCGTATTGGTTCAACAGGCTACATTTATGTTAATGGAACATTAGTTACAACAATCACAGGAATTAGCGCTCTAGCTACAACATCAAACAACCTAATGTTCGGTGACGGCTACTACAGTGGCACAACACCTCAGAACCGTCAATGGAAGGGTCAAATGGGTGAGATTAGCGTCTACAGCCGTGGCTTGACACAATCTGATGTAGTAGCTTACGTTAACGCTACAAACACACGTTACACTGGTGTAGCCGCTACGGACACCACATCTAACCCAACAAACGATTCAAGCTTAAAGGTTAACCTTGACGCTTCAAACAAGTCTTCATACTCTGCAGGTGCATCCGCATGGATTAACCTAGCTGGAACTTCAAACATTGGAACAGCACTATCTGTTCTTGTTGTAGCTGGCGGCGGTGGCGGTGGCTCTGACATGGGCGGTGGCGGTGGCGGCGGTGGCGTCGTATACAACTCTAATTACACTGCAACGCCAGGCGTATCAATGGCTGTTACAGTAGGTGGCGGTGGCTCAGGAGCACCTGCAGGTAACGGTCAGCGTCGAGGTTACGAAGGTGGAAACTCAATCTTTGGAACCATCACAGCAATCGGTGGTGGCGGTGGAGCTTCTAACCACGATGGCTCAGGCAACCCTGCTGGTAGCGGTGGTTCAGGCGGTGGAGCATCAGGTGGTGGACAACTTCCTTCAGGTGGTTGGGGTTCAGGCGGCTACGGTGGAGGTATTCGTGGTCTAGGAACAGCAGGTCAAGGTTACGCTGGTGGTACAGGTTCAGGCGCATGGTACCCAGGCGGTGGCGGTGGAGCTGGTGGAGTTGCAAGCTCAGGAACAGCTGGAGGTGCAAGCGAAGGTGTACAAGGTAAACGAGATTAAGACGTACGGCGGGTTACGCCGTGGCGTCTGCAGCCCTGACGTGTTGGGTGGCGGTGGCGGTGGCTCTGCATACTCTTCCTCACCAGGTGGAGCCGGTGGTCTCGGTGGCGGTGGAGCTGGTGCTGTAGGTACAACTTACGGTGGTGCAGGTCTTAACAACGGTGCAAACGGTAACGGTGGATGTAACGGATGTTGGGCAAACGTTCCTGGTAGCAACGCTGGTGCTAACACTGGCGGTGGCGGCGGTGGCGGTAGCCATTACAATGCTAACAACTATGGTGGTTCTGGTGGTTCAGGTATTGTTATTGTTAAATACGCTGGTGAACCTCGTGCAATAGGTGGAACAATCACAAGCTCAGGCGGATACACATACCACACATTCCTATCATCAGGAAACTTCACATGGTTGACAAACTCTACAACAGACAGCCCTGTATTAAACAATGGTTCTTCATACTCCAACGATAACAACGGTTCAGTAGTATTTAACGGTACAAACCAATATGCAACATTCGGTTCAAACGTTAACAGCACCTTAACGGGTACAGCATGGACAATCAGCACGTGGTTGAAGCCTGCCTCTACACAGAATACTTACGCTGACATCTTCGGCTCACACGGTGGTTCATGCAACTGTGGTATCGTTCTACAACAGAACGGTTCAACAGTTAACCAGTATACATTAGGCTTCTCAAACCAAGGAAGCTGGACTTCAACAGGTACATTCAGCCTTACAGCTGACCAATGGCAGAAACTAACTGTCACAAAGAATGCTACAGGAGCTGTAGTTTACGTTAACAACGTTGAAGTAGCACGTGTTAACACTACACAGAACCTAACAATGCGTTCAGACCTAAACTTCATGATTGCACAAGGTTTCGATATTTCAAGCGGTCGCTACTGGAAGGGTTCAATCAGCGACTTCAAGATTTACAACAGAACATTCACTGCTAATGAATTAAGTGCAGATTACAACGCTACAATAAACAAGAGCGTATCAAACGTTCTATACTACAACGTTTATGTTAACGGCGTTCTAAACGGTACAACAACAAGCCGTAACTACACAGTAAACAACTTAAACGGTGCAACATCATACAATGTGACAGTAGAACCAGTTACTGTATATGGTACAGGCTCACAGTCTACAGGTACAGGAGCAACCCTACCTAACAAGCCAATCATTCCATCAACATTGTCAATCTCTGACGACACACCTCTAACCAGCGTAGACTACCTAGTTGTTGCTGGTGGTGGAGCTGGTGGTGGACGTCACGGTGGTGGCGGTGGAGCTGGTGGTCTATTGACAGGCACTAAGACTCTTGGTGCTGGCTCATACGGCATTACCATTGGTAATGGTGGAACTGCAGTAGTAAATGCTGACGCTATCGGTGGAAACGGTGGAAACTCAACCGCTCTCGGAATGACAGCTATCGGTGGCGGTGGCGGTGGCTCATGGGATGTTTCACGTAACGGTTCAACAGGTGGTTCTGGCGGCGGTGGCTCATACTATGGAGTTACAGGAAGTGCTGGAACAGTAGGACAGGGTAACGCTGGCGGTAACGGTAACAGTGCATCATGCGGCTGTGGACAGTCTGGTGGTGGCGGTGGAGCAGGTGGCATCGGTCTAAACGCTGTTGACCCTGTAAACAACGCTAACGCAATCTCAGGTGCTGGTGGAGCAGGTATTGCTTCTGATATCCTAGGTTCAACATACTACTTCGCTGGCGGTGGCGGCGGTGGCGTATGGGGTAACAATGGTGCATGGACAAACGTTAAAGGTGGCAACGGTGGTATCGGTGGCGGTGGCGGCGGTGGCGTTTCAAGCACCACAGCTGGAGCTACAGTAGGTGTCGGTGGCGGAACTGCATTAAATGCTGGTGGAAACGGTATCGCTTCATACACTAACGCTAACGGTGGAAACGGTGGAGCTAATACTGGTTCTGGTGGTGGTGGAGCTGCTGCTAACCCACCTAACACTAACCCTTCAGGTGCTGCATATGCTGCAACTTCAGGTGCTGGCGGTTCAGGTATCGTAGTTGTACGTTACGCTGGAACTCCTAAAGCTACAGGTGGAACAATCACTCAAGTTAACGGTTATACAATCCACAAGTTTACATCCAATGGAACATTCGTTCTATCTCCAACAGTAGCAAGCACAACTAAGCCTGCATCACTAGATGGTAAGACTCTAGTTCAGGCTCTAGCAGGTAATGGATATAACCTAGCTCTAGATACAGACGGAATTGTTTATGCTTGGGGTGACAATACTTACGGTCAAACAAATGTTCCTGCAGAATTAACAGACGGTACAGTAAAGGTCGCTAAGATTGCTACAGCTGTCAATGGCAAGAACAGCATGGCTATCACAACAGATGGTGCTGTATATGCATGGGGTGACAATACTTACGGTCAGAACAATGTCCCATCATCATTCTCAGGAAAGAAAGCTACAGACATAACTGTTGGAACATATGCTAACCTAGCAATAGTTGACGGTCAGGTAACACAGTGGGGCGCTGGAACTGCAAACACAAGCACTCCACCATTAACAATGGTAGGCAAGACAATCGTTAAGGTTTCAGCTGGAGATGAACACTTCATAGCTCTAGACTCTAACGGAGCTTACTACTTCTGGGGCAAGAACAACTACACTGGCTCTACAGATGCTGTTCCTGCAAACATTTCAGGCAAGACTATTGTCGACATTGCGGCTGGGGCATACCACACTGTAGCTGTAGACAGCAATGGTATGGTATATGTTTGGGGTCTAAACACGCAAGGTCAGAATACTCTTCCTAGTGATATTGCTGGCAAGAAAGTAACAGCTGTATATGCTGGAACAAGCTCAACTTATGCTATCGCTGAAGGCAAACTATTCGCTTGGGGTAACGGTGCTTCATCACAGCGTGCATTTATTGACAATATTAACCTAAAGAATATTACTTCAGTATCTGCTTCATCACAGCTTGTTGTTCTAACAAACAGCATAGTAGCTACAGACACAACAGTTACTCTATCATGGTCTAAGCCTTCTGGTGGAAATGTCATCTCAGCATACAAGTTATACTTAAACGGTACATACGTCACCACAACTCCAGATGCTAACCTATACGCTTACACTTTCCGTGGATTAGCTCAAAATACTTCATACACTGTAGGCGTACAGGCAACTAACACTGCAGGCGACGGCGCAATTACAGCATTAAACGTTCAGACAGACTCAGCTGGAGAAACATCAACATATGCTGGACTTGCAGACACAGACAAGAATGGTAAGTGGGGTCTTTTCACCAAGTTTGACACTTCATACCCAGGTGCACCTACATATGAAACATTTGTTAACGGGAACGGAACAATGCTATATGTTGCAGATTCTACTGCTCTTATGCCTCAGATTGACCGTGCAAACACTTACGCTCTAATGTTAACAGGATACGCTTATGCTTCAACAGACCGTAATATTACATGGTCATATACAAGCGATGACGGAACATCAGTATATGTTGACGGACAGCAAATATATACAGGGGCTGCAGGCACAACAATTAGCTTCAATGTTAAAGCTGGATGGCACAAGATTGACCTTATGTATGCTGATGGTGGCGGCCCAGAAGGCGTATGGAACTTCAACCGTACAGTTTCAGGACAGTTCGATGGGTTCTACCCACCTAAGGTTCTACCTGACCTAACTCGTCCAAACCTATGGTCACGTACAACAATTGCTAAGCCAACATATGTAGGTATTCCATCATATGAAGACATCCCTGTAACGCAGTCAACACAAGCATATGTTGCAGAGTCAAGTGCTCTTGATAACATCGGTGACTACTACATTGGTATGAAGCGTGCAGTAGTGTATGTATCAAGCGCTCGTAACATCACACTATATGGTCCTCACGATGACGCTGCTCGTGTTTATGTTGACGGCAACAGTGTTTACACATACAACGGATGCTGTGGACCAATCAACCAGACACAATACCTAGCTGCAGGATGGCACGTAATTGACCTAATGTGGGAAGAAGGAGGCGGTGGAGATGGCTTCGGTCTATACACAAGCCTATCATCACAGGTTGATTCAATGTACGCTCCTCGTATCGCTTCAAATGGTAACACATGGTCATACTACACAACACCTAAGACCTATGTTTCAGGAACAGTGCCTTCATACTCTGACCTTCCAACAGGTAAACTAAAATCAACAAGAGTATCAGACGGTGCAAACTTAGTTCAGAACATCGGTGATAACTACGTTGGAATTTTACGTACAAACGTTTACGTTCCAACCATGAAGACGATAACTTCAGCAATGACCTTAGACAAGGGTGCTCAGATTTACGTTGATGGCGTTTCAGTCTTCACCAGCACAACAGCAGGTTCAAAGACTCCAAGCATCACAATTCCTGCAGGATGGCACACATTAGACATTATGTGGAATGAAGGAACAGGTTCTACAGATGGTGTATACAGCATCACTGCATGGCTAGGTTCACAGGTTTCACAGATGGTTGCTCCAGAAACAATCGACATCAGCAACACTTCTACAGGTAACACTGCAGGAAACGTGACAGGACTTGACATAACAAGCGTAACTTCAAACACTGCAACATTAGCTTGGAACGCTAACAGTGGAGTTAAGGGATACCGCCTACAATGGTCATTGACACCTGAAATGTTTAACGCTTCAAACATTGACCTTGGTCCATCAGTTACATCAGCAACAGTTACAGGATTAGCAGCAGGGGAGACATACTACTTCCGAATCGCTGCAGTTGAATCAGGTATCGGAAACTTTAGCACTCCAGTTGCTGCAATTACAAACCTTGAAACTCCTTCAGCTCCAGTAATTAAGACTGCCACTTCAGATGAAGACTCAGCAAGCATTGTTTGGGCTCCTTCCACAACAACAGGTGGAGATGCTATCGCACGTACAAACCTTGTGATTAACCCAAGCTTCGAAACAAACTACGCATACTGGGCTCCAGACACAGGTATCCCAACAATTTCAACTTCAACAGATGTAGCTAAGTTTGGTACAAAGTCATTGAAGCTTGTAACTTCAACACCTCAGACAAACATTGCTACAGGTATGAGTCCAGTAGCTCTAGGTGAAGGTACATACTCATACTCATACTATGTATACAGCCCAGTAGCAACTACAGCATACTTTGACGCTGCAGACTGGACAAACACTAAAGTGTATGCTTCATTAGGCGGAAAGACAACAGTGCCAGCTAACACATGGACCCGTGTTGTAGGAACATTCACATTATCAGGAGCAACAACTGTAAACATTTACCTACACAACATTTATGCAGGTGCAGGCGCAACAACAATGTATATTGATGGTGTATTACTAGAAGCTTCAGCGGCTGCAACACAGTACTTCGATGGCAGCTTTACAAGCACAGGTGGACTATTCTACACATGGAATGGTACAGCAGGCAACTCAACAAGCAAGCTTACTACAGAGCTAACACGTACAAACCTTGCAATCAACCCTGCTGCTTTAACAACTACAGGCTTCACCACAAACAATTCTACTGTTTGGACTGCTGCATTTGATACTAGCGTAAAGCGTGTACGCATCAGCAACTCTTCAAGTGCTACGCCAATTGTTGGAAATAGCAGTTCAATCGGCTCATGGTATGCTGTTGGTGGCACATCATGGAGCAACGCAGGTGGAGCTACAGTAGTTGCTGGAAAGACATACACTGCAAGTGCATATTTCATGGCTGACCAGTACGGAACAAAGGGTAACTTCGGCGTAGCATTCTACGACGTTGCAGGAACAGAGCTTGCAAACGTTAGCTACCCTGCAGAAGCAGTTACTGCTACAGGTGGACAGCCAGGCGTATGGACTCGTACTACAAAGACAATCACTGCTCCAGCAAACGCTGTAAACATGCGCCTAGGCTTCGGAGTCTCAATGGTTACAGGCAACGCTCCACAGGGTTCAAAAGCTTGGATTACAGATGTACAGATTGAAGAAGGAACAAAAGCTACACCATTCTTCCACGGATGGTACGGATATGACGAGACAAACGTTCGTACAAACCTTTACGATAACGCTGCATCAACAAGCAACGTAAACGCAGGAACAACAATCAATGGCTTCACAGGCTACAAGATGAACGCTAACTCAAACATCCGTGCTTACGCTCCATTAGCTAACTTAATGGGTGGAGCACAATACACAACTCAGTGGCAGGTATACAACCCTCTAACAACTGAAGCAACAGTTACAGCAGACTGGAGCGACGAATTCCACACTACATATGTTATTGCTCCAGGTGAAACACGTATTATAACAGTTACTGGATTCCGCCAGTCATATGACGCAAGCTACCGCTTTGCTGACCTAAACTCAATCGCTGGTGGAGTTCTAGTAAACAACATCCAGATTGAATTAGGAGATGTTCCAACACCATACTTCAACGGTACAATAACAAGCAACAGTGACTGGACATACGGTTGGGTTTCAGGTTCAACGGGAATCTCACGTGCAGTGTCAACTCGTGATAACTTAGTGGCAGATAAGGGTTCACTATCAGGAACATACACTGACGGAATTATAGCTAAGAACAATGCATGGACTCGCTTAGCACAATCTTCAAGCATTCGTTACTACATGTCTCTAGAGGTTCTACTACCTAACACAAACTACACTAGCCAGTGGGAAGTCTACAACGATAAGATGAAGCCAACATCAATCACTGTAGACTGGAACGATGCAAACAACACTACATATGTTATTGCTCCAGGTGAAACTAAGATTATTTCTCTCACGGCACAACGTTCATCATATGACTCTACATTCCGTTTTGTAGACCTAGCAGCAGACAACGGAATCCTAGTCCGTAATGTTAATGTGAAAGCGGGAGCAACAGCACAGGCAGCAGTACAAGACGCAGACTGGGATTACGCATTCACAGGAACAGCTAATGCTTCGTCATCAACAGCTAAGGGTCGTGTAACATACGTTGTAGAGCGTTCAATTGATAATGGTGTAACATGGACTCCAGTAGATACTGTAGTTTCAGAATACTATAACGACTATGCAGCTCTAACTACAAACAATAAATATACTTACCGTGTTAAAGCTTCAGCCCCTTCAGGTGATTCAGCATGGACAACAATCAACACTACAACATGGGCAAACGCTCCAAAGAATGTTGAAACTTCAAACGTCACAGCAACTTCAGCTACAGTAACATGGAATGCTGCGTTAGGAACTCAAACAACAGGATATAAAGTACAGTACTCAACAACACCTGATTTTGCTTCAAGCACTACAATAAATGTTGCAAGCGATGTATTGACTGCTGACATTATAGGACTAACAGCTGGACAAAACTACTATGTACGTGTAGCTACAGTTAACACTACAATGACAAGCCAGCCTTCACCAGTAATTAACTTTGATACTCTAGTAGCTACTCCTTCTGCTCCAGTTGTTACAGGTACAACTCAAACAGAGAATGCAGTAACTCTAAACTGGACGCCTTCAACAAATAATGGTGGAGAAATTGGTGGCAACATGCTAACCAACCCAAGCTTCACAGGTAACACTACAGGATGGAGCGTAGATGCATCAGGTACAATAGTATATGATGCAGTAAACTACTATGCTGGAATTGGTGCGAACAAGTTTGTTTCAACAGTTGCAGGTCAAGCGACATACAACACTACAGCATTCAACATTTTACCTTACGAGACATACACAGCTGGCGCATGGGTTAAAGCAGAAGCAGGTAAGAGCTTCTCAATGGAAATCGCAGAATACACTTCAGCTCTAGTATATGTTGGAAACACAAACATAGTATTCACGGGTACAGGAGACTGGCAACGAATCTCAGCTTCACGCACAATGGGTGCAACTGCTGGTAAAGTTTACTTCGTTGTACGCAACAACGCTTTAACAGGTCAGACTATGTACGTTGACAGCACATCATTCTACAAGAACTTCGAACGCACTAACCTAGTGACTAACCCTAACTTTGAAGCGAACACTACAGGATGGACAACAAACGGTTCATCATTAGGTACAACAACAAGCCAGAAGCACAGTGGCACACAATCAGCTGTAGCATCATTCGTCTATGGCTCAGCTTTGAACCGTGCAGTTTACAGCGCTTCAAACATTACCGTGGCCGCTAATGCTACATACACTGTAAGTGCATGGGTTAAGGGCGATGCTGGCAAGCCTCTACAGTTAGTCTTCCGCAACAATATTACTGGTTCAACTTCAGATTCATGGGCTCAGCCAGTAACAGCTACAGGTGAATGGCAACGTCTATCATTAACATTTACAACACCAGCTACAACAACTAGCGGTATTGTAATTGTACAAAACACTTCAACATTAGCTAACATAGTATACATTGACGATGTAATGCTAGAGCAGACAGCTAAACTTAACACATACTTCGACGGTAACACAGTTGTTGCTGGTCGTACATTTGCTTGGACTGGAAATGCTAACGCTTCCAGCTCCACATTAAACTCAGCAGTAGTGAGAACTAACCTTGTGACCTCCCCACGAGGCACAACCGCCTTCAGTAACAATAACAGTACATCATGGTCCACATCATATGTAGCTGCAGGCGTACCAACCCACCCACTAGGAATTACTACTGCTGTTAAATCTAACCAACTCCCAGAAGGAAACACAACTAAAGTTCTTTCCCTCTACAACATTGATGGTCTAGGAAGCTCTACACTATCACGATACGTTGGAGTATGGGTATATGTAGCAAATGATGGATACCAAGTGCGTAACGCTGGAGGATTTGCCACACAGCCTCTAACAGCAGGTACATGGACATTTGTTACAACGCCTTCAGCAATCACAGGCTGGTCAGGCGTAGAAATAGAAAAGACAGACGGCTCATCACCAATAACAACAGATGTTGCCTACGCTACTGGAGCAATCGCAGAAATCACTCCAGTTACTTCATACTTCGATGCACAAACACCTTCAACTGACACATGGACTTACACAACAAATGGTGCAGGTCAGCAGATTGCTACAGGAGTTGGCGGAGTTTCATACGAAGTACAGTACTCAACTGATGGAACAAACTGGACTGCAGCAGGGTCAACAGTAGCTGAAGGAATTCAGATTCGAAACCTAACAGCTTCAAACAACTACGACATGCGAGTACGTGCTGTAAACACAGCAGGAGCTTCAGCATGGGCTACAGCCTCAGGCAAGACTCTTCCAGCAGCACTAACAGGATTAACAGCGTCAGAACAATCAGAAAACTCAATGAAGCTATCTTGGAATGCATCAACAGTTGCTGTTGACGGATACAAGGTATACCTAAATGATGTATACCTAGCTACAGTTCCTTCAAGCTCCACAAGCTACACATACACAGCATTAACTTACGGAACATCATACAAGCTGAGCGTACGTGCAACAACACCATACGGAGACGGAGCAAACGCTTCAACTACAAGCATGACAACAGGTGTAATCAAGAATGGTCTTATCACTTATCTCGACGCTACAAAGACTGCATCATATGGTCTAGGCACTGCAACAACAGGAAACCTAGTTCCAAACCCAAGCTATGAGATAGACGCAAGCTCAACAAACCTATACACTAACGCTACAATTACTCGTGTAGCAGATGTTAACGCAGCTTCAGGTTCATACGTCGGAAGAATATCAATGGGTACAGCAACTGTAGGTCTAAAAGCTATGCCTTACCCAATCTACAATGTTAACTCTGGAGACACAGTATCAACAACAGTTAAAACACGTAAAGCTCCATCATCTCAAACTGGAACTAAGATGAATGTCAGCGTTGCATTCTATAACAGTGCTGGTAACTACCTGTCAAGCAACACTCCAACAGTTGTTACATTAACAGATGCATGGCAAGAAGTTACATTCAACGGTCTAACAGCACCTGCAGGTACAACTCAAGCTGGTATTTGGTTTGAGCCTGTAAACGCTGGCACTACATGGTTAGCAACAGATGCATTCGACATTGACAGCATCCAAATGACTAAGACTGCTACAGCTACAGCATACATGGACAACACTTGGAAAGACCTTTCAGGCAACGCAAACAATGCTACACTATATAACGGCATTAACTTAAAGACTGAGTCTGTAGAGGTTCTAGTTGTTGCTGGCGGTGGCGGTGGCGGCATGGATATGGGCGGCGGCGGTGGCGGCGGTGGCGTCATATACAACAACTCATACGAAGTCTCTGTAGGAAAGCCAATCACTGTAACAGTAGGTGCTGGTGGAAACGGTGGACCAGCGGCTTGTTCAGGAAGCCAGCCATGTTCACACCAATACACTCAAAGTGCAACTAGTGGTGGAAACTCATCATTCGGAAACGTAACAGCAGTTGGTGGTGGCTACGGTGGTTCATCATACTTCGGGTACACACCAAACAACGGTTACGGTGCAACAGGCGGTTCAGGTGGTGGAGCTTCAGGTTACTCTGACGGTAACACTGGTCGTGGCGGTTCAGGAACTTCAGGTCAAGGCTACGCTGGTGGCGGCTCATCAGGTCAATACTACTCTGGCGGTGGCGGTGGAGCTGCAAGCGTTGGAATTTCAGGTCCAAGCCAGCCAAACGGTGGCTCAGGTGTACGCTACTCATCAGTCAGCCCATTCTACTTCGGTGGCGGCGGTGGAGGAGCTGAATACTCTGCTGGCAATGGTGGAAACGGTGGCATCGGTGGCGGTGGCGGTGGAGCTGTAGGCGTAAGCTACGGCGGTCAAGGCGGAATCAATCCAGGTCTACCTGGTGGTGGCGGAGCAAATAACGCTCAAACTAACCAGCCTGGTGGAGACGCTGGTGCTAACACTGGTGGTGGCGGCGGTGGCGGTAGCCATTACAACGCTAACAACAAGGGCGGTCAAGGCGGTTCAGGTATTGTTATTGTCAAGTACAAGGGTTCACCTCGTGCAACAGGTGGAACGATAACACAAACTGGCGGATACACATACCACACATTCACTTCAACAGGTGCAAACACATTCGCATTCACTGGAAACACTACACAGGGTAGTACCTCTTCATTAGCATTCGATGGAATTAACCAGTATGGTCAGTTACCAGCAGGTTACGCAAACTTTACTAAGGGAATTACAATTTCAGGCGTAGTAAACCTAGGAGACCCAACAAACTATGAGAAGATTGTTGACTTAGGAAATGGCGCTTCAAATAATAACATTTTAGTTTCACGCCAAGGAACAACTAATAACCTTTACGCTGAAGTTTGGAATGGCGGGACTCAGTTATTCGCTCAAGTTATTCCAAATGTTATCGTTAATAACGAAGACATGTATTTTGCATGGACATACGACGGAACAACATCAACAATAAATGTTAATGGCAAGTCATACAAGCAGACTTCAGTAGGAACTATTAATAATGTTACCCGTAATAACGCTTACCTTGGTAAGTCAAACTTTGGCGATGCGGCATTCCAAGATGCAATGTCTAACATTGAAATTTATAACCGAGCACTAACAGACGCTGAAGTTGCACAAAACTTCGCAACATTCGACAAGAGCTTCAACTTTACTACTAAAGCATCAATCAACAATGTTCCACAGTCTGGCTTAGTAATGAATCTTGATGCTGCAAACTCAGACTCATACCCAGGTTACGGATTAGTATGGAAAGACCTAAGCGGACAGAATACTAACGCTGAGCTAAAAGGTGGAGTAGGCTACAACACTCTATACGGTGGACTAATGACGTTCGATGGTGCAAACGATATCGCTCAAATCCAAAACACAAACAACGGACTAAACGATTTCTCTAAGGGAATCTCAATCGTCGGAGCTGTAGACTTTGGCAAAGCAGACCGTTACGAACGCTTCATCGATTTAGGAAACGGTCCAGATGTTAACAACATAATCATGTACCGTGAAGATGTTACAAACAACCTAATGGTTTACGTAACAGGAGTTGGAGTTATCCAGCAGGTTGACGGAGCTATCAAGAATAACGAACTAACATACTATGCTTGGTCATACGATGGCACAACATCAACACTACGTGTTAACGACAAGACATACACTAAGAGTTTCAGTGGAGCAATACCTACCTCAACACGTTCACTAAGCTACATTGGTAAGTCACAATATGCTTCAGACCCAGCATTTGAAGGCTCAATCGGGGCTGTACAAATTTACAACCGTGCACTAACTTCAGCTGAGCTAACTGCAAGCTACAACACATACAATGCTCGCTACAGCTTCATGAACTCAAGCAAGAGTAAAGTAACAAACGGTCTAGTATTAAGCTACGACGCTTCAAGCACTTCATCATACCCAGGTTCAGGAACAGCACTATATGATATAAGTGGATACCGTCAGTCATCCAACTCTCTAGTACAAGACGGTCTAATTACTGACTTAGATGCAGGAAACAGCAACTCATACTCTGGTTCAGGTTCAATCTGGTATAACATGGCTCCAAACACTTCAGCTACCAACAACGTAGAGCAAGTTGAAGTCTTAACTGTAGCTGGTGGTGGAGCAGGTGGAGCCAACCTATCTGGTGGCGGCGGTGGCGGTGGCGTCGTATACAACAACTCATACGATGTTGTATACGGTCAGCCTATAACAGTTACCGTAGGTACTGGTGGTACAGGCGTTAATGGCACACAAGCTGGTGTACGTGGAGGAAACGGTGGAAACTCAGTCTTCGGTAACATTACAGCTATCGGTGGCGGCGGTGGCACTAGAGCTGTACAAGTAGGTACAGGTAGTTAAGTCCAAACTAGTGGTTGTTCTTGGATTAAATGGTGGTTTTGGTGGATTCGGTGGTTTAACAGCTATCGGTGGTGGCGGTGGCGGTGGCGGAACAGATTTGACTACAGGTAATGCTGGTGGTTCAGGTGGTGGAGCCTCAGGGTACTCATCAGCTGCTGGTGGTTCAGGAACTTCAGGTCAAGGCTATGCTGGTGGTAACGCTGCTGGCGGAGGAACAAACTACCCTGGTGGTGGCGG
>ERZ1034365.235-NODE-235-length-31378-cov-4.194754_pt1 | contig 31378 bp, 27 predicted proteins | sample MGYA00520615_ERZ1034365 | MGnify/ENA primary metagenome ERZ1034365 (study PRJEB33736, sample SAMEA104284505) | Azolla filiculoides | biome: Urban; feature: Water surface; material: Ditch water | place: Netherlands | collected 2015-10-28 | depth 0-0.1 m ...
CATGCTTCGAGAGTAGGAAGGTTCAGAGAGTTAATGAATAGGGTTTCCCATAGATACAAAAAATCCCGCCACCTGTTCGGCAGCGGGATTTTTTATAAAGAGTTTAGAAGCCCTTAGTACAGATCAACTTTGCGCTTTCACGCGCATCAGCAACATTTGCAGCAAGTTCTGCTGGCTTATTTGTTGCTGCAAGCTTTGCTGCCTCTAGCTTCTTGATAGTGATATCAATATTACGAATCTTGCTTGCGTAAGCACGAGTTGCAGATGTCCATGAAGCAACCGCGGTTGTCAGGATCTTCTTGTCTGCATCGGTTGTCGCAGCAGTAAGTTTTGCCTGCGCAGCTGTTAGTCGCTTATTGGCTTCATCTAGCTTCACTTGAATCTCGGCCTTGTTTGCATTCTCTGCAGTAATTCCAAGATCGATTACTGGTAGTTGAGCCTTGAAGTTTGCCGCGGTTGTTACCGCTGACTTCTGAGCCTTCACCGCATCATTAGCTGCAGTTAAGCAGTCCATTGATAGCCAGGTCAGCTTTGTATTTGAAACCAAAGGATTCTTCGCGCACTTGTATGTGCCGCCACTTGTCTTAGTGGTTGCACCGTTCTTAGAACATGCAACACCATTTGAGATCTTGGTAGCAGCATCTGCAGGCACAGCAACCATGACGCCACCGGCGACGATGAGTGCTACTGAGATTGAGGCGATTTTGCGAAGCATGTCGAAACCTTTCGTTGTAATGCGGCAATACTAGCGATCAGGTGCTGTGAGAAGACTGAAAACTCGCCGTGAGTCCTGAAGGTATGACCGTTACTTACGTTGTTTAACCCTCAAATTCATTCCAACCTTGCGAACAATCGATCGAGGAAGAGTTTGAACAACAAATACCAACAGCTTGTACTGCCAACCAGGAATTGAAACCGCCTCACCCTTCAGCGCATCGCTCCACGCTTGTGCAACAAGCTTGTCTGAGTTCAACCACATGAAGTTTGGAAGACCCTTCATGGACATACGACCTCGCTGATGGAATTCAGTGCGGGTAAACCCTGGGCAGAGTGCGCTTACCTTCACATTGGTAGCTGCTAGTTCGGTATGAAGTGATTCTGACAAAACTGTCAGATAGGACTTTGCCGCGCTGTAAGTACCACCTGCGATGTAGCCAGCAACTGATGAAACATTGATGACAACACCCTTGTTACGTTCTTTCATTCCAGGCAAAGCAACATGCATCAAGCGCATAGGAGTTCTGACTAAAACATCTAGCAACTGCTGCTCTGCATCTAAAGCCGACATTGTGAAGGCTTTATTGATTCCAAAGCCTGCGTTATTGATCAATACATCAACTTGATTGTTAGCGATGTATTGCTCGACTGATGCACAGCCAGCCTCTGTTGCAAGATCGGCTTGGATAATGTGCGTTGAAATACTGAACTTGGATTCAAGCTCTCGGGCACGCTCCTGAAGGCGTTGCATATCGCGAGCAACCAACACAACGTTGTAATTATTTTCGGCAAGTAGACGGGTAAAGCTTTCACCGATTCCCGCAGTTGCTCCTGTAACTAACGCCCATGTAGCCATTGTGATCCCCTAACGAACTCGAAGTTCACCATGTGCTCCTCGTGGAACAAATGGTGCGTGCGGTGCAACAGGGGAGAGCATCTGATACTTCTGACCTTGCATCGGACGTGAATCTTGCTCACCCTTATTTGGCCATAACGATAAAGCACGTTCTGCCTGCGCAGTAATAGTTAATGAAGGATTTACTCCTAGATTTGCTGTAATAGTTGAGCCATCGACGATGTGCATCGTTGGATAGTTCCAAACACGGTGATATGGATCAATCACGCCGCTTTGAGGGTCTTCTCCAATTACGCACCCACCCACAAAGTGAGCGGTGAATGGAGCATCGATTAAATCTCCAATGTGACCACCGGCGATGCCGTCGTGCTTAGCTGCAATGCGCTTCACAACTTCATTTGCCGCTGGAATATAGGTAGCGTTTGGATGTTCTGGGTCATTAGTTGAAGTTAAGTGCCAACCAAACCAACTTCTCTTTGGCCTTACAGAGATACTGGAATCAACATTTTGCATCGTTAAAGCTATGACAGTTCTTTCGCTCCACTTTCGAACATCCAATATTTTTAGAAGTGTTGAAGGTTTAGCAATGAATAATTGCCACCATTGCTTCCGACGTTCTTTTGAAGAATAACCATCGGTCATGATTGTTTGGAGCAACCCCATCAGGTTGCTTCCTTTGCCATAACGAACCGGTTCGATGTGGGTGTGCTCATCTGGGAAGAAAGAGGAGGTGATTGCGCTTCCTTCGCTGAAATCTATTGAAGTATCGCTCATAATCGCGCCAGTGAGCGCTTCACTGTTTGTTCGGGACAGATCGCCTAGTCGATCTGATAATTGGGGCAGCACCTTCGAATCCTTCATTTTATGCAGTAATTTCTGTGTGTTAAATGCTCCTGCAGAAACGATGAGATCTTTTGCATAAAAAACATCTCCGCGAGAGCCAAATGGATCATCAGTTTTCTTAGTCGTGATCTTCCATTCTCCACTTTTAAGTTGCTCTATTTTTGTTGCAGTAGTCATTGGAAAAACTTGAGCTCCGGCAGATTCTGCTAAGCCAAGATAATTCTTCGGCAAAGTATTTTTCGCGTTGTACTGGCAACCAGTCATGCATGCACCACATTGTTTGCAGCCATTGCGATCTGGTCCGACTCCGCCGAAGAAGGGATCCTTTGAAGAAACGCCTTTGCCATCGCCAAAGAAAACTCCAAGGGGGGCCATCTGAAATGTATGTCCAACACCCATGTCATCGGCAACATCCTTCATCGCCTTATCGCTGTTAGAAAAATATGGATTCTCAGTTACACCTAACATCCGACGTGCTTGGTCAAACCAAGGTTCTAGCTCTTGCTTCCAATTTGTAATGGATGCCCACTGTTTATCGTTGAAGTAAGCATCACCTGGTTGGTACAAGGTGTTGGCATAGACCAAAGATCCACCACCAACACCTGCACCGCACAGAACTAAGACATCTGGAAGAACATGGATACGTTGGATTCCATATAAACCCAATCCCGGAGCGAAGAGAAACTTATTGAGTCTCCACGAACTCTTTGGAAAATCCTTGTCTCTAAATCTGCGACCAGCTTCAAGTACAGCTACTGAATATCCTTTTTCGCGCAATCGAAGCGCAGAGACCGAACCACCAAAACCTGATCCGATCACTACGACATCGAATGTGCGTTTAGCCATTTACAAAGCCAAGCCTGCTGGATCTTCATCGCGAATATGCCAACTGCTGCCGTACTGCTCGATTAGATCCAAGAAAGGCTTTGGTTCTAACCATTCTGGACCAACAACACCTTGTGGTTTCCAGGTGCCATTAGCGATCAATTCCATAGCAATTACAGGGTTAATCGCCGTCTGCCATACAACTGCTTGATCGCCATAGTTGTCCATTGACCATTGATTATCTACAACGTTATAGATGTAGCAGGCATAAGGCTTGCCCTCTTTATCAAGACCCTTCACATGCGCACCTGCACAGGTTTTACCGTGCATCAGTGGACCGATCTTTGCTGGATCTGGAAGAAGCGAGGCTAAGAAATCACGTGGTGCAATTTCCATACCGCGGTAATTAACCTTTTCCTTCTTAGACAAACCAAGTGCGTGAATTGTTTTCAGGGTATTAATGAAATCGGTACCAAGTCCATATTTAAATGTGACCTGATTAGCTTTCACTTTTTGTGGAATCAAAACAACCTCTTCATGTTCAACATCAACACATTCAACTGGGCCGATTCCTTCAGGGAAATCAAAGGTAACTCCGCCGGTGAAAGGTTGTGCCGTGTGCCAACCGCCATCCTTCCAAATCAATGGAGGATTGAGACACTCTTCAATTGTTGTCCAAATTGAAAATGATGGAGCAAATTCATAACCATCGACAGTTAGATTTGATCCATCCAAAATAGTTACAGCTTCAATTTCGCTGAACAAGTAATCCTGGGCGTAACGAGCGAAGATGTCGCTCATACCGGGTTCGATTCCAATTCCAACAAGTGCGTACTTGCCGCTTTTCTCCCAAGCTTCTGCTTGAGCGAATTGATCATCACCTAACTTAACCCCGGTCTTATTGAAGGGATCGGTTGGATGAGCAATTGAAAGTGACATCGCCATATCGATGTAGTTAACCCCAGCGTTTTGAGCAGCGGTAAAGATCTGCATTACAAAGCGAGGGTCAATGGCGTTTACAACCACATCAGGATTGACCTTCTTAATCAATCCTTCGAGAGCAACCAGATCGCCGGCATCCACCTCCACTGATGTAAATCGAGGGTCTTGGATTTTCTGGGTGACAGCGTGCGCCTTTGAAGCATCGTAATCAGCGATAACTAACTCAGTGATAAATGACTTGCGTGATGCGATATTTGCGATTGCACTGCCAACTCCGCCTGCGCCGATAACGAGCGCTCTCATGGTTGGCCTTTCGGTTCGTTTTCAAATCCAACGTGGATTCAAGGGAAGGTTATCTATACCGCTAACCTTTGCCAAGCACCGCCAAACTGTTAAAAGCATGTCTGGCGCGCAAGTCCCCGTAGCTCAGTGGATAGAGCAACCGCCTCCTAAGCGGTAGGTCGCAGGTTCAACTCCCGCCGGGGACACGCAATTAAAGTTAAGAGAAAACTACTGTGCGCTTTCCAACGATAAATACTTTGTCATCTGCATAAAACTTCACAGCCTTCGCAAGTACACGGCGTTCAATGTCACGTCCGATTGCGATCAGCTCTTCAGGAGTCGCAACATGAGTTACATGAGCAACATCTTGCTCAATGATTGGACCTTCATCTAAATCTGTTGTGACAAAGTGCGCTGAAGCTCCAATGATCTTTACACCGCGATCATGTGCCTGGTGGTATGGCTTTGCGCCCTTGAAGCCTGGCAAGAAGGAGTGGTGGATATTAATGATCTTTCCAGGGAGCTTGTTGCAGAAATCCTCAGACATGATTTGCATGTAGCGAGCAAGTACAACGAAGTCGATCTTCAGTTCATCAATCTTTTTTAAGATTTCTGATTCTTGGCTGGCTTTTGTATCTGCCGTAATTGGAAGACAGAGAAAGTTAATTCCATGTGATTCGACAAGTCCACGTAGCTCTTCACGGTTTGAAATAACAAGTGGAATTTCAATGTTGAGCTCGCCTAATTCTTCTAAGTACAAAAGATCGCGCAAGCAATGACTTTCCTTTGTAACCATCACAAGCGCACGTGGCTTCTGCGCTGTTGGTCGAATATGCAGAGAAGGATTGAACTTTGATAAACCTTCATTCAGGCTTTTGTTTGCACCTTCTAGGCCCTGTGCAGTCTCAAAGCGTGTTCGCATCACAAAGGTATTTGTAGTCGGATCAGTGAACTGTTGATTCTCAATAATGTTTCCACCGCAGGCAAGTACAGCCGATGTCATCGCATGAACGATGCCAGGCTGATCTGCGCATTGCAGGGAAGCGATTAGATCCATGTGCTTAGGGTACGCGAACTTAGTGGTGCAGAGTAAATCGCTGCATCCACTTTGGCGCCCACCAGTTGTTTTCGCCAAATAGACGCATCAAAGCAGGTACCAAAAGCCCGCGAACAATTGATGCATCAAGGATTACAGCAAGTGCCACACCAAAGCCCATCGATTTAATTGATGTGACGCCACTTGTAATAAATGCGGCGAACACAACAGCAAGTAGCACTGCAGCAGCGGTAATGATGCGCGCTGAGCGCTGTAGTCCCACTGCAACTGATTCAACATTTGATTTACCAGCAAGGTGTTCTTCGCGAATACGAGAAAGCAAGAACAGCTCGTAGTCCATAGATAAACCAAAGACGACCACTGCAATCAAAATAACAATTGAAGTATCAAGGGTTCCAGTTAAGGTGAATGAACCAACTAGCCACTGAAGATGGCCATCGATGAATACCCATGTCAGTACACCCATAGTTGCACCAAGAGACAAGAAGTTAAGAATGACCGCCTTGATCGGCAAAATAATTGATCCAGTAAAGATAAAGATCAAAACTAGAACGCTCAGAATGATCCACCCAAGTGCCCAAGGCAAGGTAGCTGAAATACCATCTTGTGAATCGGTGTAATCAGCAGAGACTCCACCAATCAAAGTTCCTTCAGGTGACGGTATATCTCTAATCGTATGAATCAACTTTTGTGCTTCTGGTGTTCGAGGCAACATTGATTGATAGGCAACAACGCGAACATCTTTTCCAATTGTTACCGGTGGAACTACCGCAACAATTCCATCCTGAACTCGTACCTTTTCAGCGTAAGCGTTAATTTGATCTAACTTATCTGAACCACCACGAACGATGATTTCAATTGGGTTTCCAGTTTGTCCAGGAAAGCGTTCTGCCTGAAGCGCGGTTGCAACAGCTGCTTTATTGTCGGCTGGCAACATTCGTGAATCACCTTGTGAAAACTTAATGTTGGTAATTGGCGCAGCCATAATTCCCAGAATCAGAAGAGCGAAAATAACAACAGCTGTTGGTCGCTTCATCACGATTCGTGCAGTTTGAGCCCAGCGACCATCTTCTTTAGGGGTAATTGCTGATTTACGAATTACACCCTTATCAATTTTGTTTCCTACTAAAGCAAGAATTGGAGGAAGTCCAAATAAAGCGCCAACAACGGCAAGGGCAACTACTGATACACCTGCGTAGCCAAAGGACTTTAGGAATGGAAGCGGGAAGAAGGTAAGAGACAACAAGGTAACAAGAACTGTTAACCCTGAATAGAAAACAGTCTTTCCAGCCGTTGCCATGGTGTTGATGACCGAATCTTCAACACTCTTACCGTGATGCAGCTCTTCTCGGAATCGATTAACAATCAGAAGCGCATAATCAATACCAAGTCCTAAGCCCATTCCTGTAGTTAGGTTGAGTGCGTAGATACTGACATCTGTAAACATTGTGAATAAGAAGAGAATAAAGAAAGCACCCAGAATCGCAGCAACACCAACAATCAGTGGCATTGCAGAGGCAGCCAAAGCACCGAAAACAAATGCAAGCAAAATAAAGGTCAAAGGAATTGAGATTGCCTCAGAGATCTTTAAATCATTTGAAATCTTTTCTGTAATTGCGTTGCCAATTACACCGACTCCACCTGCATATAAAGTGAGTCCGTCATACTCGCCATCGTAATTTTCTTGGAAGAAGGCGCCCAGCTCTTGGCTTTCAGGGGTAAAGGCTTCACCTGTTCCGTAGACCAAGATGTAGGCAGCTTTTCCATCACTTGATTTAAAGGTTGGTTGCTGTCCTGAACTCCAGAATGAAAGAGTCTTAGTTACATCTTTTTCCTTTGCGATCTTTGCTTCTAGAGCAAGACCCTTTTGAGTAATCACAGGATCTGTAACATCTGTTGTTCCAGCATCTACAACAATGACAACTGCAGGGTCTGAAAGCTTTAATTCATCCTTTAAGTACTGATACACCTTGTATGAATCACTATTTGGGTTTGAATATCCACCTGAATCAAGGCGATTGAAAACCATCGACCCAACGCCGCCTGCAACCAAGATTCCAACGATAAACAAAATCACTGCGCTCTTGCGGTGCTTAACTAAGGTGCGACCCAGCTTCTCAAACATAGTTATCTCTTTCTATTAAAGATGTAGAATTAAAGCCATGAGCGATCTCTTTCCTAACGTAACTTCAGATGAGATCGATCCTGAAGCCGCCGCCGAGCAAGCTAGGCGCGAAGAAGAGATGAAGTCAGACAAGCCGCCTCATCACGAGAATTAATCAGCTTTAGGCGTCGCTGCCGGAGCTGTCTTTGTTGAGTCAGTTTTGTAAAAACCCGATCCTTTAAATACAACCCCGACCGCCGAATAGACCTTTCGGATCTCGCCTTTGCATTGTGGGCATTCGGTCAGTGAAGCATCTGAGAAGGATTGAAAAGCCTCAAACTCGTGGCCGCATGCGTTGCATGCATATTGATAAGTAGGCATCACAGGCTCCATTCTTAAAAAGGCTAGGCATTAAGTGTAAAGAGGTGAGACGATAGGCGCGAATTGAGCGCTTCCCAAGCGCTTATGAAAGGTAGTTGTGATCCGTTTACGTGTCGCAGGTGTTCTCCTTCTAGCCTTTCTAGGCGCAAGTGCAGCATCAGCAAATACTTTGGTGAGCACCAATCCAATTAGTGGTTCAACATTGTCGGTCTCACCTACAAATGTGACAATCACCGGACAAGTTGCGTTGCTAGCAGATGCACCGGATGCAAGTTCAATTACCGTTTCCGATCCCAATGGCGTTCGTGTAGATGATGGAACCATCGCGATTACAGATATGAGCGCAACAGTTGGTGTTCGACCATTAACAGAAACTGGAATTTACACAGTTGCCTATTACTTGGCCGCTGAAGGTGATGCGCCGCTTGAAGGAACCTTTACTTTTAAGTACATGGCGCCAAGCAGTATTTCTCCAACTGAACCAACACCACAGCCTTCAGAACAACAGACTCCAGCAAGTAGCAGTTGGGGTACAAATGTTTTTGTAATTATTCTTTTGGTTCTTGCAGTGTTTGTAACTGTTGGACTCTCTCTGTATGCACGCAAATTATTTTCTGAGCGATGAACTTTTTTGCGGTAAGTTTTAAATATATTTCTCTGCTCGGAGGCTTTGCCACAGTAGGTGTCTTGCTTGCAATGGCGTTCTTGCTTCTTGATCATGAGGGAAAACTTTCGGCATCAGGCGAGAAACTTCGCTCTTACTTCAAGATCTCATCAGCGATCTGGGTTGTGGGAGCTTTAGGAAATATTGTCTTTACTCTGGCGCAAATTCTGGCAACGCCACTATCAGGTGCGCTGGACCTGACTGTACTTAGATCCTTTATTACACAAATAACCCTTGGTCAGTACTTAGCCTTTCAAGCATTAATCGCCGTAATTGTCTTTGCTGTTTCATTTGCTGCAAAGAAAATCTTGAGTCTGATCCTTACCCTTGTAATTGCATTAGTTGCACTTGTAGCCCCGGTATTTCAGAGTCACGCCGCTTCAGGCGGATCTCACTCACTTGTAATCGGATCGCTAGTAATTCACGTGGTTGCGTTGTCTCTTTGGGTGGGTGGAGTTCTTGCCATCGGATTGCTCTCACAAACCGACAGAGTGATTGCTGTACCGCGATTTAGTCAGCTAGCCCTTTGGTCTGCGGTGGCAGTAGTAATAAGCGGAGCGGTAAATGCATGGGCTCGTCTTAACTTCACCGCAGCTTGGAATTCCTCATATTCATACATAGTTATCGCCAAAGTTGTGGCAACAATCGCTCTGGTTTCGATTGGATATTTGCATCGCAAGAATCTTGAAAAGAAGGATTCAATTAATTGGGTCGGCTTCGCGAAGTTATTAAGCACCGAAGCAATCATCATGGTTGTTACAGTCTTGATGGGGTCTTGGCTTTCATCAACAGGCTCTCCAGATCGACCAGGATCGCAAGAATTTAACGCTGCACTTTCAATCGTAGGAGTTGAAACTCCACCTAAGCCAAATCTTTCACGAATTCTGTGGAGTTATGAACCTGATGCATTGATGATCGGAATCTTGATCACAATGGTTGCCCTGTATGTAAAGGGTGTAATGGTTTTAACAAAGCGTGGAGATAAGTGGCCTGTTGGTCGCACAGTTTCATTTGCAATTGGAATTGCAGTGACAGATTACGCAACAAGTGGAGGCTTAGGTCTTTACGCGCATTTCTCATTTTCGTATCACATGATGGCTCATATGCTTTTAGGAATGATCGCTCCGATCTTCTTAGTACTCGGAGCACCAATGACTTTGGCGCTTCGAACTTTGCCTCAGGGCAGAACACCTGAAGAGCGAGGAGTCCGTGGCTCATTACTAGCCGCGCTTCATTCAAAGATCGGTATTTTCTATACCAATCCCATCGTGGCTCTTTTAATCTTTGATGGTTCATTGTTTGGCTTGTACTTCACAAATTTGTTTGCAGATTTAATGCAAAGCCACATTGGTCACCTGGTGATGAGTCTGCATTTCTTAGCAGCCGGCTTCCTGTTTTTCTTTGTTGTGATTGGCATTGACCCAAACCCACGTCGAATCCCGCATCTTGTACAAATGGTGGTTCTGTTTGCCGCAATGAGCATCCACGCATTTTTCTCTGTCGCATTGATGTCTACAACTACATTGATCGATCAGGGTTACTTCAAATCTCTACAAACCCCATGGTTGACAGATCTTCTGGGTGATCAAAAGTTAGGCGGATCTATCGGCTGGTCTATGGGAGAAATCCCTATTTTGATCGCGTTAGTTGCCACATTCATTAATTGGTTGCGCGATGACACACGCGAAGCAAAGCGAATAGATCGAAATACTGCCCGCCAAGCGGCTATGGGGCAGCCAGATGATTTAGCTAACTACAATCAGTATTTACAAGAGCTGGCACAACGCGATAAGAATGAGTCCTAATGGAAAACTTATTTGATCTACCTTCAGAGTACAAAGAGCTACGTGCAAGTGTTCGCTCCTTGGCAGAAAAAGAGATTGCACCTCATGCGCAAGCGGTCGATGAAGAGCACCGCTTTCCTCAGGAAGCCAAAAACGCTTTAGTAAAGAATGGTCTATACGCCGCCCATGTTCCATCTGAATTCGGCGGCGATGGTGCAGATGCATTAGCAACAGTTCTAATTATCGAAGAGGTTGCTCGGGTTTGCGGTTCTTCATCTCTTATTCCTGCCGTAAATAAGCTTGGCTCTGTCCCACTCATTCTTGGTGGAAATGATGAACAAAAGAAGCGCTGGTTGCCTCGCTTAGTTAAGGGTGAAGGTTTTTCATACTGTCTTTCCGAATCAGAGGCAGGATCAGATGCATCTGCGTTGCGCACAAAGGTAGAGCGCAAGGGAGATGGCTGGGTTCTCAACGGCAGCAAGAAGTGGATTACAAATGCTGGCGAGTCAGAGTTTTATTCTGTAATTGCTCAAGGAGATCCATCACTGGGCTCAAAGGGCATCACAGCTTTTGTTGTTGAAAAATCAGATCCAGGAGTTTCATTCGGTGCACCTGAAAAGAAGATGGGTATGCGCGGATCTCCAACTCGCGAAGTGTATTTCGACAATGTTGAACTCAGCGATGATCGTCGTATTAGTGAAGTTGGTCAAGGTTTTGCACTTGCTATGAACACACTTGATCACACTCGCATCACTATTGCTGCACAAGCACTTGGCATCGCACAAGGCGCATTTGATGTTGCAACCAAGTACGCGCACGAACGCCATCAATTTGGAAAGCCAATCTTTGATTTCCAAGCGGTTCAATTTATGTTGGCAGATATGGCAATGAATATCGAAGCGGCACGTTTACTCACATATTCAGCTGCTGTTAAGAGCGAAAATGGAGAACGAGATCTTCGCTTCTTCTCAGCTGCTAGCAAGTGTTTTGCAAGTGATATCGCCATGAAGGTAACTGAAGATGCGATCCAAGTACTTGGTGGATACGGATATGTCACTGATTACCCAGTAGAACGCATGATGCGTGATGTGAAGCTAACTCAAATCTACGAAGGCACTAATCAGATTCAGCGCATTGTTATGGCGCGCAACCTACTTAACGGTTAAAGCGCACAACAATCGAAGGGGATGCAGCAGCATCCAGCGGGATGTCATGTGCTTCATGTGGCAACGCCTCGCTATTTAATTCACCGGCATAAACCAATCCGATTTTCCATGCCCTTAAATGCGGAAGGGCACGGTCGTAATATCCACCGCCCTGTCCTAAGCGATATCCAGATTGATCGATTCGAAGTGCTGGAACAATAATCGCGCCGATGCCAGCTAAATCTTCAATTGCGGGACCAATTGGCTCTGAAATCTTTTTCTTAGTTACTAACTTCTCTGGGTTTCCATCCCACTGAACCCATTCAAGATGATCCCCATTAATTCTTGGCAACACGAGGGTTTTCCCATCCCGCAAAAAGGCTTCATTGATTTCAGCGGTACTTGGTTCAAATTCGTAGGAGATATAGGAAGCAACTATTGAAGCTTCAGCGATTTCGGGGGCTTTAAGAATCACATTGAAATTACAAGGAATGAACTTTTGTTGGCGTTCGCGGCGAGCTCGATCCCGTAGCACCGCTTTTTGATCTGTCATTTAAATCTCCCGCTAAATCCCAAAGATCAAACTGTTCAACAAGTAGGGTTCGATTATGTCAGAACACACTCGAGTAGATGAGTTTCTAACCTCATTACTTGCCATCTGCAAACCCCTTGAGCCATTTGAGATGCCCCTGTTGGATGCTCATGGTGCAACTCTTGCTGAAGATATTTATGCCGGAGATCGTTTAGTCCTTAAGTCCGGAACTCGAATTCGTTCAACTCAAATTGGTTTAGCTGCCTCAATCGGTCGCGATCATCTACCTACACGACCACATCCACGTGTAGTTGTTCTTTCAGCAGGTCCTGATCTGGTCGAACCAGGTCAGCCATTAAAGAACGCAAATGATGAATACGAAACAAACTCGTGGCTGCTCACTACTGCGGTTCGCGAAGTGGGCGCTGTTGCATACCGAGTTCACTCAATTCCAAATGATGAAGCTCAACTTCAAAAGGTGATTGAGGATCAACTAGTTCGCGCCGACTTAATAATCATCAGCGGCGAACGTCATGATGACTCATTTGATTTGATTACCAGAACTCTTTCAGGGCTTGGCGAAATCACAACGGTTGATATGGCGATCGAAGCAAGTGGCCGCCACAACTTTGGCGTGATTGGTCCCGACAAAACTCCTGTCGTGACACTTCCAGGCGACCCAATCGCTTCCTATATCTCTTTCGAACTTTTCGTTCGACCAATGATTCGTACGATGCTCGGAGCATCCACAATTCATCGCCCATCAGTTAAGGCCGCTTTAGAAAAGCCCATTGAATCCGCTGCCGGAATGCGTTCATATATTCGCGCAATTTTGGCCGAAGATGGAAAATCTGTGACCCCGCTTGCTGATCAAGATGAGCAATCAACCTTGTCAGATGCCAATGCATTTATCGCGGTCTCCGAAAGCGAGACATCCTTAAAGACAGGTGATCAAGTCACCGTTGTTGTTCTAGAACGCCGCTACATCTAGTTTCATGAGTGCGCACTGGCCTGTTGTTCTAAGGGACCAAGAGATTTACCTGCAGCCACTTCGCTTCCGCGATAGGGCGCAATGGAACCGAGTTCGTGCAGAAAACCGTGAATGGTTATCGCCCTGGGAGGCCACAATCCCGCCAATCAGCGAGGAAAGTTACCGAGAACTGCCTTCATACTTTGAAATGGTGAAGATTCTCAACCACGAAGCCCGAGCTGGTCGATCTATGTCCTTTGCCATATGGCAGGGCGGCAATCTCATTGGCCAAATTTCATTGGGCGGAATTATTTACGGCGCAATGCGCGGTGGTCATATTGGGTATTGGATCGATCGAAACTATGCCAATCGCGGGTACACAACTAAAGCTGTAGAAATGCTTACCCAGTACGCATTTGAGGTGCTCAGACTCCACCGAGTTGAGATCAATCTTCGACCAGAAAATGCATCTTCTCGTCGGGTGGCTGAAAAAGCGGGGTATGTTCTTGAAGGCGAACGTGCCAGATACCTACATATCGATGGCCAGTGGCGGGATCACATTTGTTTTGTGAAGGAAAATTCCGCGATCAAGTAGCGCTTAAATCCCAAGAAAACATCACCCCTTCCTTAAGATTTACCCATCATGGCTTCGGGACTTATTTATATTGCGATCATCGGTATGTGGGTCGCTTATTTTGCACCCCGTTGGATCCACGATCGCAATGAATTTTCTGGAAAATCTGTAGAACGTTTCAAGAGCGCACTTCGCGTTGTCGCAAATCAATCTCCGCATGATGCATCAACCGGCGCGATTCATATTGATCTTGATCGCGAAGCAAAGTATCGCCAAAGTTTGTTACGTCGCAGACTTTCATTTGTCTTAATTGCATTTTCACTTGTCACGACAGTTGTAGGTGGAGTTATGAAATCAATGCCATTTATGTATGCATTAGTTCCAGCATCAGCAATGTTGATTTACATCGCAAATGTACGTCGACATGTAATCGCTGACCAACTTCATAAGCGCCGTGTAACTCAGCTTCACCGCCGCAGTTCAGGAGTATCTGCAACTAACTTGGCAGAGGTTGTTCAACCTAGACCTTCAACTGAACATTGGATTCCATTGTCAGAGCGCGAACTTAAGGGTGTTGTAATTTTGCCTAAGGGTTCTGCAGCGGTTCGTAATGAATGGCAACCAACAGAAGTTCCTGTACCAACTTATGTAAACGCTCCAAAGGCGGTTGTTCCAAAGCGCGTAATCGATCTGACAATTCCTGGTCAGTGGAGCGAAGAGCAAGAGCGTCTAGAACGTGAAGCCTTGGCTGCGGCATCACCATCACGTGATGAGATCTTTGATCAGCAGTTGGCAGATGAAGCGGTTGAGCGTCTCAACCAAGCTCGCGCTGCTAACGAATAATTAAATCCAGGATTCAAACCACATACGAAGGTGCCAATCTTCATATGTCACTGTCTGGCCTGTAAATAAAGGTAAAAAGAACAGGAAGCAGAGTAAAACCAGGGTGAATAACCCTGCAACTATCCCTTGTGAAATCCCCGTCTTTAATTGACTATCTAGCAACAACTTTGCGCAGTAAACAATTGCAAGGATCATAAAAGGCTGGATGATAATTGCGTAGAAAGAAAAAACTGTGCGCTGCTGCATTGCAAACCACGGTAGATAACCGGCTGCAATTCCCAGCACAACAATGTTTGAAGCAGAATCTGTTCTGCGCTCAATTAAAGACTTAAACCAGTATCCAATTACTACTGCAATTGCTATACAACCTATCCACCACAACAAAGGCGTTCCTAGAGCTAAGACTTCTTGTGCGCAATCTTTTGCACCACAATCTTTTGGTGTTGCATAGAAAAATGAGGTTGGTCTACCCATCACTAACCAGCTCCATGGATTTGCTTGGTAAGGATGTTTTTCTGTTAAACCTGTATGAAAGTTAAGCATCTCTTGGTGGTAGTGCAACCACGATGCAAATGGATTTGTTGACCATTGTCGATCCCAGCCGCGATCTGAAATAAACCAACCGGTCCAGGTAAAGATGTAAACAAAGATTGGCAGTAAGCCATATTGCGCAAACTTTTTTGCAACCAAAATAAAAGTGTCCCTGACATCATGGTTCACCAAGATTCGATACAGAGAGATGATTGCGATGATCGCTACAAAGTAAATCGCACTCCACTTACATCCGAGTGCTAAACCAAATGCCAGACCAGCCCACCAGTGCCTATCGCGATGCCATAGCAAGACTCCAACAAGTGTGAAGAAAGTTAAGAACAGATCCAGCAGAGCGGTACGTGAATGCACCAGAGCTAATCCATCTAAGGACATAAGCGCAGCACCAAGTGCGGTTAACAATGGTGAGTAAAAAACAACATGAATTAAGCGGGCAAAGACCACAATCAAAAGGGTTCCTATTACCGCTGATGCGATGCGCCACCCAAACTCATTGTCTCCGAAGAGCTTTATTCCGCTAGCAATAAGCCATTTACCAACTGGGGGATGGACGATGAACTCTGGATTACCTCCATCAACTTCAACGCCATATTTCAGAAGGTCACGGGCACCATCGACGTAATAGACCTCATCAAAGACAAAGCCCTTTGGAGTTCCGAGATTGAAAACACGCAGCACAAAAGAGATCAATGCGATCACTATCGGTGCGATGGCTGCCATGGGACAAGAGTATGCGCGATTACCAAAAATAACTGAGAGGATTAGCCCATGACGCTCATCTTGGCTGCCACTCCATTGGGAAACCCCGGTGATGCCAGCTCTCGCTTAAAGAGCGCAATTGAATCGGCTTCGATTATCGCCGCTGAGGATTCACGCCGTTTTCATCGTTTGTGCTCTGATATCGAAGTCACCTTTACAGCCAAAGTGCTTTCATTTTTTGAGGGCAATGAAGAGGATCGCACCCGCGAATTAATTGCTGAGTTAAAAAGCGGAGCAACAGTCTTAGTTGTTTCAGATGCCGGAATGCCAACAATCAGCGATCCAGGTTTCAGATTAATGCGCGATGCAATCGCTGAAGGAATCGATGTTTCCGTAATTCCGGGACCAAGTGCGGTAACAATGTCGGTCGCACTTTCTGGCTTACCAACCGATCGATTTTCATTTGAAGGTTTCCCTCCACGTACAGCTGGAGCTCGTCTTGCAACATTTGAAAAACTCCGTTTTGAAGAGCGCACAATGGTTTTCTTTGAAGCCCCACATCGACTCAGTGATTCGCTAAAAGATGCAGTCAATGTTTTTGGATCAGATCGCTTAGGTGCGATCTGTCGTGAAATGACAAAGCGATATGAAGAAACTATTCGCGGCACACTTAGCGAGCTTTCTACGTGGGCAGAGGCCAATGAAATTCTCGGAGAAATTACGCTGGTTGTTGCCGGAGCGGTTACAGATTCAGCATCTTTGACCGCCGCAGATATGGTCGGCCGAGTACGTGAATTTGAGGCTGCAGGAATGGATCGAAAGTCAGCGATTGCAACTGTTGCCGATGAATTTGGCATTGCAAAGCGCCTCGTTTATGCCGCAGTCGTCGATGCGAATAAGATGAGCAAGTGAGTAAATCTTTCTACCTAACGACGCCGATCTATTACGTCAACGATGCCCCTCATATTGGGCATGCCTACACAACTGTTGCTGGCGATGTTTTAACCCGCTGGCACCGTCAAAAGGGCGAGTCAGTCTGGTTCTTAACCGGAACAGATGAGCATGGTCAGAAGGTTATGCGTACCGCTGAGCAAAACAATGTTGCACCTCAAGTGTGGGTCGACAAGTTGGTGCACGATGCGTGGAAGCCAAATTGGGAACATCTCAATATCGCTAATGATGATTTCATCCGCACAACAGAGAAGCGCCACACAGAGCGCGTTCAAAAGTTTTTACAATCACTAAAAGATTCAGGCCACATCTATGCAGGTAAGTATGAAGGTCCTTACTGCGTCGGTTGTGAAGAGTTCAAGCTTCCAGGTGATTTGATCGAAATCGATGGCGCAAAGTGCTGTCCGATCCACAGCAAGCCAATTGAATTAGTAAATGAGAACAACTGGTTCTTCAAGCTTTCAGCTTTTGTCGAGCCATTACTTGCCCATTACAAAAACAATCCAGATGCCTGCCAACCTGAAAGTGCACGCAACGAGGTTGTCTCATTTCTTGAAGGCGGAGTTTCTGATCTTTCAATCTCACGTTCAACATTTGATTGGGGTATTCCTGTTCCGTGGGATACAGATCAAGTTGTTTATGTTTGGTTTGATGCGCTGCTTAACTATGCAACCGCTGTTGGCTTAACAGATGCACCTGATTCTGAAGGTGGCAAGAAGTTTGCACAGACCTGGCCAGCAGATGTTCACCTTGTAGGAAAAGATATTTTGCGTTTCCATGCAGTTATTTGGCCAGCGATGTTAATGGCTGCAGGTCTTGAAGTACCTAAGAAGGTTTTTGCGCATGGTTGGTTGTTAGTCGGCGGCGAAAAGATGAGTAAGAGCAAGTTGACCGGTATCGCTCCTAAGGACATTACTGATCACTTTGGAATCGATGCATTCCGTTACTACTTCCTGCGCGCAATTCCATTTGGAACAGATGGTTCATTTTCGTGGGAAGACATGAGCGCCCGATACACATCAGAGCTAGCAAATGACTTTGGAAACCTGGCTTCACGAAGTGCTGCAATGGTTGAAAAGTACTGCGCAGGCTCACTTCCAGCGGTTAGCCATGATGCAGGTTTAGAGGCCGCACTCAAGGAAACCGTTGCAAAGGCGGATGCTGCAATGTGCGCACTTGATTTCCAGGGCGGCATTATGGCGATTATGGAGTTCTGCAAGCAGGTAAATGGTTATGTAACTATTAAAGAGCCATGGATTCTTGCTAAAGATCCTGCAAATCAAGCTGTGCTTGAAGAGGTTTTGTATAACACCGCCGAATCACTTCGCGCACTAGCTGTATTGCTTCACCCAGTTATGCCTCAGACATGTGAAATCTTGTGGCAGAGCCTTGGTGCACAAGCAGCACTTGGTGATTTATCGGCGCAAAAGATTTCAGATGTTGCAACGTGGGGACAGCTTCCACAAGGTGCAACGGTTACAAAGACTCCAGTCTTGTTCCCTCGTCTAGAAACTCCTGCTTCGTAACAGATGGCTGATCGCCACAACCGCGATATCGATAGACCTCGCGCACCACTGCCAGAACCGCTTCCGGTTCCAACAGTTGATGCACATGCTCACATGGAGATCGTTACCGATGCAGCCTTTGATTCACAAGAGGTTGCCGATGTTATTGCCGAAGCTAAATCTGTAAATGTAGATCGCATCGTCCAAGTTGGTTATTCAGCAGAACAATCCAAATGGTGTGTGGCGGCGGCAGAAAAGTGGAACACATCAGTATTAGCTGCAGTTGCATTGCACCCTAATGAAGCACCAGTTGTCCCTGATCTTGATGCAGATTTAAAGATTATTGAGGAGCTGGCACAACATCCACGTGTTCGTGCAATTGGTGAAACCGGTTTGGATTACTTCCGCACCCCGCCCGAACTGCGCAAGCGCCAACAAGATTCATTCAAGTGGCATATTGAATTAGCAAAGAAAACAAACAAGGCTCTAGTGATCCATGATCGTGATTCTCATGATGATGTTTTATCTGTACTGCTTGAAGTTGGAGCCCCCGAAAAGACCGTCTTTCACTGCTTTTCCGGCGATGAGGCTATGGCCAAGATCTGTATCGATCGTGGCTACATCCTTTCCTTTGCCGGGACTCTGACCTTTAAAAACGCTCCAGCGTTACGTGAAGCGGTGAAGCTTGTGCCTATGGATCAATTGTTAGTTGAAACTGATTCACCATTTTTAGCACCTGCTCCTCACCGCGGTGCAGGCAATACCCCTGCCCAGATTGCAAACATCGTGCGCGCAATGGCAACTGAGCGCAATCAAGATTTAGCAGAACTTGCAACAGCGCTTAGCAACAACGCTGAACGAGTATTTGGGTCATTTGCGCCATGACATTGTTAGGAGCGGCAGAGATCCGCGAACTTGCAGCAAAGTTAGATTTAAAGCCCTCAAAGTCCTTGGGCCAAAACTTTGTTATTGATTCAAATGTTTGCACAAAGATTGTTCGCACTGCAGGTGTTACAGCAGATGACATTGCACTTGAAATTGGTCCTGGACTCGGATCGCTGACTCTTGCGATGTTGGATATTGCGAAATCTGTCGTGGCAGTTGAAATTGATCCACGTCTTGCACAGCAATTACCAATAACAGTTGCCGATCACTTTGCTCATCCAGAAAATCTGACGGTTATTAATAAGGACGCACTAGCAGTCAATGAGCTACCATTGCAGCCAACAGTTCTTGTAGCTAATTTGCCGTACAACGTGTCAGTCCCTGTGCTCTTGCATCTACTTGAAATGTTTCCAACGATTCGTACCGGCGTCGTAATGGTTCAAGCTGAAGTTGCTGATCGCTTAGCTGCCAAGCCCGGCGGCAAGGAGTACGGAATCCCAAGTGTTAAAGCTGCATGGTGGGCTGATGTAAAAAATGTCGGAACTGTCTCTAGATCGATTTTTTGGCCTGCTCCTAATGTTGATTCGAAGTTAGTTGGCTTTACCCGACGCGAAACCGCAGGTCCTGAAGAGATGCGTGAAAAGGTTTTCACAATCATCGATGCAGCCTTTGCCCAGCGCCGAAAGATGCTGCGATCAGCACTTTCTAGCCTTTATGGCTCATCATCGGCTGCTGAAGCAATCTTGATCAATGCTGGTATCGACCCAACTCTTCGTGGTGAAGCTCTTCAGGTTGAATCTTTTTGCAAGATTGCAGCCGTTGCACCTGACATTTTCTAATTGCAGTTATAGGGTCGCGACATGCCAGTAAAGAGTGTGACCGTGCGCGTACCTGCAAAGGTCAACCTCCAATTATCTGTCGGACCAAAAGAGGCTGATGGGTATCACAACCTAGTTTCTGTCTTTCAAGCAATTTCAATCTTTGATGATGTAACTATTAAATTGGCCGAACCCGGTGCAGGATTAACCATTTCAATTTCGGGCGATCAAACTCATGGCGTTCCGGCAGATGCCAACAATCTTGCTGCAAAAGCTGTTTCACTTATTTCGAAAGAGTACGACTTAACCGTTGATGCACATATTGAAATTAAGAAATCAATTCCGGTTGCTGGTGGAATGGCTGGCGGAAGCGCAGATGCTGCAGCAACAATTGTTGGCATCGATTACCTGTATTCGCTCGGAATGACTCGCGATGAGATGAGTGAAATTGCTTCACAAATTGGAAGTGATGTTCCATTCATGCTGAGCGGTGGAACCGCAATTGGTCGTGGACATGGCGATCAATTAACAGCTGCACTTTCACGCGGTACCTATCACTGGGTGCTGGCGTTAAGCACGCACGGATTATCAACACCGGCAGTTTATGCAGAATGTGATCGTTTACGTGCCGAACTTGAAATTGTTGAACCACAAACACATGAAGGTTTAATGCAGGCGTTGCTTGCTGCAGATTCAGCAGCGGTTGGTGCAGCGTTAGTAAATGATTTACAGGCAGCTGCTTGTTCACTTCGTCCTGCGCTTCGTTTAGTTTTGGATGTTGGTCAGGAATACGGAGCACTGGGAGCAATAGTTTCTGGCTCGGGTCCAACTGTTGCATTCTTAGTTGCCGATGAAGAGGCGGGCCTTGATTTAGCGGTCGCACTGACCTCTAGCGGGGTAGTAGGCAGCGTTGCACGGGCGTATGGCCCTGTGGCAGGGGCGAAAGTAATCTCGTAACCGCCTAGATGGTCGTCAGCACCACCATTTATGAGGGAGAATATGCGTTCCGCCATTGTGTAGTGGCTAGCACATGGGCCTTTGAAGCCCAGGGTCCAGGATCGATACCTGGTGGCGGAGCCACCATCACCGCCAAGATTTTCATCTCCGATAGAGTTCACTCGTGACCGTACAAACCGTGATCCTCCTCGCCGCAGGTGAAGGCACACGCATGAAGTCGGCAACTCCCAAGGTTCTTCACAGCGTCGCAGGTCGTTCGCTACTGGGACATGTTCTGCACGCGGTTAACCATCTTTCACCTAATGAAGTTCGCATCGTTGTCGGCTCAGGTCGCGAAGCGGTCGAAGCGCACATCGCTGACATTGCACCTAAGGCCACAACTGTTTTTCAGGAACATCGCGGTGGCACAGGACATGCTGCGCAGTTAGCGCTCGCAGGTAACGCTCCTAAGGGAACAGTTCTGATTCTTGCCGGGGATACACCAATGCTCACCGGAGATTCTTTAGCGCAGTTTGTGGCAGCACATGCTGCTGGAAAGTTTGCAGCATCGGTTTTAACTGCAGAACATCCAGAGCCAACTGGTTACGGACGCATCATCCGCGATGACAGCGACGAACTACTACGAATCGTTGAAGAAAAAGATGCATCGGATGATGAAAAATTTATCTTTGAAATTAACAGCGGCGTATACGCATTTGATGGCGAAAAGCTTGCAGCCTCAATCGGCAAGTTAACCAATAACAATGCCCAAGGCGAGCTGTACTTAACTGATGTAATCGGAATTCTAAAGTCTGCCGGCGAATCAATCGCTGCAATCATGATTGATGATTTCACCGAAACACTTGGCGTTAATGATCGCGTCCAATTAGCAGAAAGTGCCGCAATGCTCCGCGATCGCATTAATGATCAATGGATGCGCGCGGGTGTAACAATTATTGATCCAACAACAACGTGGATCGATTCAACTGTTGAACTTTCAAATGATGTCACCCTGCATCCAGGCACCGCGTTGCTTGGTTCAACAAAGGTAGCCACTGGCGCTGTAATCGGCCCTCGCTCAACTTTGACTGATTGCGTCGTAAAAGAGGGCGCTTCAGTTCTTGAATCAATCGCTACAGAAACCATCATTGGTGAGGGCTCAACAGTTGGTCCATTCACCTATTTACGTGCCGGAACTCAACTAGGCGATGCAACAAAAGCTGGTGCATTTGTCGAGATGAAAAACGCTGTCGTCGGAACCGGCTCTAAGGTTCCACATCTTTCATATGTTGGAGATGCCACTATCGGCGAAGGCAGCAATATCGGCGCTGCAACAATCTTTGTTAATTACGATGGCGTTGAAAAGCATCACACAACAGTTGGCGATCATGTCCGAATCGGCAGCGATTCAATGCTTGTAGCCCCTGTAAATATTGGAGATGGCGCATATACAGCCGCTGGATCTGTGATTACTGAAGATGTTCCGGCAGGCGCGATTGGCGTTGGCCGAGCAAAGCAGAGAAATGTATTAGATTGGGTTCTGCGCAAGCGCGCACATACGAAGTCCGCACAAGCCGCCGAAGCAAGCAATAAGAAGGGCTAGATACATGAGCGAGATCCGTTTATCTTCTGAAAAGAGATTGCGCCTATTTGCAGGCCGCGGATTTCCCGAACTAGCTGAAGAGGTCGCTACCGAACTCGGCATCCCACTAACACCAATGTCAGCTTATGACTTTGCAAATGGTGAAATCTTTGTTCGCTTCGAAGAATCAGTTCGTGGTTGCGATGCATTTGTAATCCAAAGCCACACAAACCCTGTTAACAAGCAGATCATGGAACAACTCATCATGGTCGATGCTTTGAAGCGCGCATCAGCAAAGCGCATCACAGTGGTTACACCTTTTTATGGTTATGCACGTCAAGATAAGAAGAGCCGTGGTCGCGAACCAATCACAGCTCGATTGATGGCAGATCTTTTCAAGACCGCTGGTGCAGATCGTTTGATGTCTGTAGATCTTCACACCTCACAGATTCAAGGTTTCTTTGATGGTCCAGTGGATCACTTGTTCGCACTTCCAATGCTTGCAAACTATGTTGGCAGCAAGGTTGATCGCACACGTTTAACAATTGTTTCTCCTGACTCAGGCCGCGTCCGCGTTGCCGAGCGTTGGTCAGATCTTCTTGGCGGATGCCCAATCGCTTTCATTCACAAGACACGCGATCCACGCATTCCAAACGAGTCTGTAACAGGTCGCGTAGTTGGTGATGTTGTTGGTCAGACATGTGTAGTTATCGATGACATGATCGATACAGCAGGAACAATTACTAAGGCAGTAGATGCACTATTTGAAGCAGGTGCTGCTGATGTAATCATCGCTGCTACACACGCTGTATTTAGCGGCCCAGCGGTTGATCGACTAAAGGCTAGCCGCGCATCAGAGGTTGTTATTACAAATACTTTGCCAATTTCTGAGGATCAGAAGTTCGACAATCTGACTGTGCTTTCAATCGCTCCACTTCTGGGTCGCGCAATCCGCGAGGTCTTTGAGGATGGATCGGTTACTAGCCTGTTTGATGGTCACTCCTAAGCGAGGATTTGGAGCTTTCTCCCTATTCTCATAGACTCCAACCATTCTGGCGAGGGTTTCAATCGGAACCGTTATCGACGGCAAGGTGTCTAACTCCTGTCAGATCTAATCGACAGGAGTTTTTTCATGGCAGAAGTAAAGATCGTCGGAACCACCCGTACTGAGTTTGGTAAGGGCGCATCACGTCGCGCACGTCGCGATGGCTTAGTTCCTGCAGTTATCTATGGTCACGGAGAGAAGCCTCTTCACATCACTCTTCCTGCAAAGGAACTTGGCGTTGCGCTAAAGCAGTCAAACGTTCTTTTGGACATCACAATTGATGGCAAGAATGAGTTAACACTTCCAAAGGTAATCGTTCGCGATTTCCTTAAGCAGATCCTTGAGCACGTTGACCTAGTTTTGGTTCGTCGTGGCGAGAAGGTTGTTGTTTCAGTTCCTGTTCACACAGTTGGTGAGCATGATCGTGATGGAATTCTTGAGCACGTACACAACACAATCGATGTACGCGTTGACGCTTCATCTATCCCTAGCTTCCTAGAGGTAGATATTCAGGGACTTGCATCAGGTACTTCAAAGTACGCATCAGATGTGAAGTTGCCAGCAGGCGTTGAGCTTGAATCAGATCCAAAGACAATCGTTGTTCACTTGTCTGAAAAGGCAACTGCTTCAGCTACTGAAGAGACTGCTGCACCTGCAGCAGATGCAGCAGCACCAGCTGCAGCTGAATAACCAACGTAAGTCGCTTTAACCTTTAAGGTTCGTTGTTATGACGTGGTTGGTAGTGGGTCTGGGAAATCCAGGCGAAAAATACGCTGCCACCCGTCATAACATCGGACAAATGGTGATCGATGAGTTAGCTCGACGCCATTCAATTAAGTTTTCAACACATAAATCCCGTACCGATATCGCAGCCTTCAAATTACAGGCGGGCGAGCATTCAGTCATTATCGCTAAATCAAAGAGCTATATGAATGAAACTGGCGGACCAATCAAAGCGTTAGCGAACTTTTACTCTGTAGAACCAGAGAACATCATCGCGTTGCATGATGAACTTGATATTCCTTTTGCTGCGATTCGCACCAAGATTGCTGGCGGCGACAATGGCCACAATGGTTTGAAATCAATGACTTCAGCATTTGGTGGGCCGGATTATTACCGTGTTCGTTTAGGAATTGGTCGCCCAATGGGTCAACAAGATCCCGCTGATTTTGTCTTAAAGGCGTTTTCAAAGGAAGAGCAAAAAGCGCTAGGTGAGTTTATTGATCGCGGCGCAGATGTAGTCGAATCACTTATTACTAAGGGTTTAGAAGCAACACAATCAGCCTTTAACAGCTAAGAATTAGAAATAGCTAAATCAGCCGGTATTACGAAGACCAGCAGCAACACCGTTAATTGTTAGTAGCAACGCTCGTTGCAATACAGGATCTGCAGAATCCCCGGCTTCACGTACACGCTTAAGCAAGTTGATCTGCAACAACTGAATCGGCGATAGATACGCATCGCGAACCTGCAATGTGCGAGCCAAGATCTCTTGATCTCCAAGCAAAGCTGACTTGTTAGTTAACTTCAAAATCTCTGCAACTGTTAAATCAAACTCCTCTTGGATTTCATCCAAGAAGTGGTGAAGCTCTGCAGGAACAAGTGTTTCTACATAACGCTTTGCCATTGCAAGATCTGTCTTTGCTAATGTCATTTCAACGTTGCTGATAAAGGTGGTGAAGAAGTGCCACTCTTTGAGCATTTGCTGCAACAAATCTGAATGTCCTGCTTCGCGTGCTGCCTTTAATCCTGAGCCCACTCCGAACCAGCCAGGAACGATCTGACGAGACTGAGTCCAACCAAATACCCATGGAATCGCACGCAGCGAATCAAGCCCGCTTGATGCATCTGGGCGACGTGAAGGACGTGAACCCAAGAAGAGATTTCCCAGCTGCTCAACTGGTGTTGAAGCATAGAAATAAGCAGGCAGATCAGGTTGTTCAATCAATGATCGGTAACGCTTAAAGGAAGCATCGCTCAGTAACTGCATGCAATTTCCCCATGCATCCAGCTCTGCCGGTGTTTGGCGTGGACCACGGTTAAGCACCGTTGCTTCTAAAGATGCAGCAAGTGTTAGCTCAACATTTTCGCGAGCCAAAGACGGAAGTGCGTACTTATCGCTAATTACTTCGCCTTGTTCTGTCATCTTGATCTGTCCATCAACAGAACCCCAAGGCAATGCAATCAAAGCTTCATAAGTTGGTCCGCCACCACGACCAACGGAACCACCACGACCGTGGAATAAACAAAGTTTCACGCCGTACTTCATCGCAACATCGCGCAGTGATCGCTGAGCACGGTGGATTTCCCACTGACTAGTTGCGATACCTGCATCCTTATTGGAATCTGAATAACCAAGCATTACCTCTTGGATGTTTCCACGAATTTCTACCAGCGAACGGTAGGTGGGGTCAGAGAGGAGCTTTTCAAGAATTTCGCCAGCTGCGCGAAGTTCTGCAACTGTCTCTAGTAGTGGGGCAAAGCCAATACGCGCTCTTTTTTCTTTAAGGGATACAAGCCCTGCATGTTGTGCGATAACAACTGCAGCAATTAAGTCATCAGCACCCTTAGTCATCGAAACGATGTACGTCTCGATTGCTTCTGGTCCAAAGCGATCAATCAAATCATTGATTGCAACAAAAGTATCTAGCGTCTTCTTGCCTAAAGCATCTAAACCAGAGGTATTAAAGGTCGTTGAATCTGCCAAGACTTTAGTCAGGATTTCAAACTTTTCATCATGTGACTTTGCTAAGTAAGCATCAACGCCAGCTATTTGATTTAAAACATTGTGATGGGCATCTGAGTGCTCACGGATATCCATGGTTGCGTGGTTAATTCCAAAGGCAGCAACAGTGCGGATTGTGCGCTCAAGTAAGCCAGTTGCAATCAATTCTCCACGGTGTGCAAGCAGTGAATCACGCATTAAAACTAGGTCAGCAAGTAGTTCTGCCGTATTTGCATAATCGCGGTTGGGCACATGCGCTGCGCCTTTTGCGTGGCGATCGCGTGTGAAGGCTAAGCGGTGCACGATTGCTGTTGCCTTTAAGCGGTATGGCTCTTCAGCATTTAAACGTAAGAAGCGTGGCTCAAATTCAGGAATATTGGCAAGATCCTTTGCAACTGATGCTGATAGTTCAGGTGTTGCGCCAACGATCTTGGTCGAAACAGAAAGCATCTGACGCAGTGCGTTCATGGCCGCAATAGTTACGCGAATCGCGTGACCTACCTGCAGCACCATCGCATCGGTTGTCACTTCAGCGGTGATGTTTGGATTTCCATCGCGGTCTCCGCCGATCCAGTTTCCAAAAGAAAGTGGGCGAGCGGTGATTGGAACATCAACATCAATGCGCTTCATCTCTTTTGCAAAATCATTTAATACTTCAGGAACTGTCTGAGTAAATAAATCATCTAAGTAGTACAAAGCATTTAACGCTTCATCTAGAGGCTCTGGTCGTCCCAAACGAAGTTCATCTGTTTGCCACAACAAATCAATCGTTTCAGCTAAGCGATCTTGTTGTGAAGGATTACGTGGATCATCCAGTAAATCCGCGATGCTTCCTAATTTATTTAATACCGAACGTCGCGCAGCTTCTGTTGGGTGCGCGGTAAAAACAGGACGCACAGACATGGCGCCGACCCATTGTTCAATCTCTTCTTTAGTTAACTCATGTCCTGGGGTTTGCGCCTTTAACGCCTCTTCAATGCGATCTACTGCGCGCGCTAACCACGAACCTCCGGTGGCACGTGCATCGGCAAGGACGCGGGCACGGTGTACCTGTTCTGCAACATTTGCTAAATGGAAATAGGTACTAAAAGCTCGTACAAGTTGCACAGAATCTTCGACTGAAAGCTTTGCAAGAGTTTCAGCGCCGGAACCTTCACGAACCGCTTTGCGAACCTCTTCAACTAAAGCCAATAGCTCGGGACCTTCTTGGCGAACCAGGGTCTGGCCCAACAAATCACCTAAGCGGCGCACATCGCTACGCAGAGCTGCATCATCTGCGGCGATAGGGCTTTGGCTCATTGGGCAATCCTCTCAGGTAACAGGTTATGCGCGAAACAAATTACACTTACCGATATCAAGCCCCCCTCCCTTTGGAGTTGGGGCCTTACGGCATTGGAGAGTAATTATGCGCGGGTTAATTCCAGCCTTGCCACTTAATTCCGATGCATCTCATATCGTGGCACCGACCGCCATGTACCCCTTCTTGCTAGCGGCACGCGCACAGTCACATCCGCTCATTGTGGTGACAAGCTCAAGTCGTAGCAGCGAAGATCTAGTCAATGAACTTCGCGAACTGTATGACAACGTCCTCGAATTTCCGGCGTGGGAAACCTTGCCTCACGAGCGCCTAAGTCCGCGAAGCGACACCATCGCAAAACGAATTCAAACTTTGTATGCACTTCAAGAAAAACAACAGATAAATCCAATTGTTGTAACACCTGTGCGCGGTGCGATTCATCGCATTATTAGCGACCTTGGGTCAATCCCATTAATGAAGTTAGAAATTGGCAAGGAACAATCTCTCGATGAATTAGTTCGACACTTAGCTGCGCTGGCATATTCACGCACAGATTTAGTTGAACGCCGGGGCGAGTTTGCAGTACGCGGAGGAATTGTTGATTTGTTCCTACCGCTGAGCAATCACCCAATACGTATCGATTTCTTTGGTGATGAGATTGAGGATTTAAGTTACTTCGAAGTTGCAGACCAACGCACCTTTAAGCCGGTAATCGGAAGTGTTGATATTTATCCATGCCGCGAATTATTGCTAACAAAAGAGATAAGGCACCGCGCAATAGAGATAAAAGATGATTACCCGGCAGCTGCCGAAATGCTCGACAAGATCAGCGAAGGAATGACCTTTGAAGGTATGGAGTCGCTGATTCCAATTCTGATTGATAAAACCGAATCACTACTTTCCAGAATGCCTGCCGGAACACAGTTGGTGTACATCGATGAACAACGAATCAAAACGCGAGCAGCAGATTTGCTTGCAACAAATGAGGAGTTCCTGAACGCATCATGGTCAAACGCTGCGCACGGGGGAGTTGCGCCTTTGCATGATGGTGCAGGCACCTACATGTCATGGGATGAGTTCGAGGCCGAACTTGTGCGAACTTCAATTTCAAACCGTCAATTAAGCCCTTTTGGAACTGATTTAGATCCCGAGACAACCTTTTTAGAGTACGCAGCTATTGATCCCATGCGTGGCGATATCGATCGAACCGTCAATGCACTTCGCCAATCCTTAGAAGAACATCGCACAGTTATTTTTGCAACCCATGGCCATGGAATGCTTGAACGATATGCCGGAATCTTTAGAGGCGCAGATCTTCCAGTGCAGATTGTCGAGAAATTAATTGCGACCCCAACAAAGGGAAGCATTCACCTGACTACATCAGTTATTGCACATGGCTTTGAAAGTGCTGATGATCAGATTTTCTTCATGACTGAACGAGATTTAACTGGAAGTAAGGGCAGCGTTAAAGATGGTGAACGACTTCCATCAAAGCGAAAGCAAGCGATTGATCCGCTTGAATTGAAGAGCGGTGATTATGTTGTTCACGAACAACACGGAATTGGGCGTTACATCGAACTATTGCAGCGCACAGTCGCTGGAGTTACACGTGAATACTTAATCATCGAATATGCACCAGCAAAGCGTGGGCAACCAGGGGACCGGATTTTTGTTCCAACAGATGCGCTAGAACAAGTTTCAAAGTATGTAGGTGGCGAAACCCCTACGGTGCACCGAATTGGAAGTGGTGAATGGCAAAAGGCAAAGGGCCGTGCACGTAAAGCGGTTCGCCAAATTGCTGGTGAATTGATTCGTTTATATGCAGCCCGAACAAGTTCGCCAGGCTTTGCATTTTCGCCAGATACGCCGTGGCAGCGCGAACTTGAAGACTCTTTTTCTTACATCGAAACCCCGGATCAGCTGTCAACAATTAATGATGTTAAACAAGATATGGAACGCCCATACCCGATGGATCGCATTATTTGCGGCGATGTTGGTTATGGAAAAACAGAGATTGCAATCCGCGCGGCATTTAAAGCGGTGCAAGATGGAAAGCAGGTTGCAGTTCTTGTTCCGACAACTTTGCTAGTGCAACAGCACTCAAAGACCTTTGAAGAGCGCTATGCAGGCTTTCCGTTAAAGGTTGCTGGATTGTCCCGATTTAACACAGCTAAAGAGAGCAAAGAGATTCTTGCAAATTTAGCTGCCGGCACCGTTGATGTTGTTGTTGGTACACACCGCATTCTTTCTAATGATGTGCAGTTTAAAGATTTAGGTCTGGTAATCGTGGATGAAGAACAACGCTTTGGTGTTGAGCAAAAGGAATCTTTAAAGAAGTTACGGACAACCGTGGATGTGCTTGCGATGTCTGCAACACCAATTCCACGTACCCTTGAAATGGCTGTTACGGGAATCCGCGAGATGTCGACCATTACGACGCCACCTGAAGAGCGCCACCCGATTCTTACTTATGTGGGTCCTGCTGAAGAGGCTCAAATAACCGCTGCCATTCACCGCGAATTACTGCGTGATGGTCAGATCTTCTACTTACATAACCGGGTTGAAAGCATTGATCGCACCGCTGTGCGCCTTAAGGAACTTGTTCCAGAAGCGCGCATTCGGGTTGCCCACGGTCAAATGTCTGAAGGCGAATTAGAGGATGTAATTCTTGCCTTCTGGAATAAAGACTTTGATGTTTTGGTGTGTACGACAATTGTAGAAAGCGGCTTGGATATTCAAAACGCAAATACCTTGATTGTCGAACGCGCAGATCGCTTTGGCTTGTCACAACTTCACCAGTTGCGTGGTCGTGTTGGTCGTGGCCGCGAACGTGCTTACGCATACTTCTTGTATCCAAATGATGAACCACTTTCTGAATTAGCTCATGAGCGTTTAACGACAATCGCATCTAATACAGATCTTGGCTCAGGTATGCGAGTTGCTCTTAAGGATCTTGAAATTCGCGGCGCCGGAAATCTTTTGGGCGGCGAACAATCAGGACACATCGCAGATGTTGGATTTGATTTATATATGCGCATGGTTGGCGAAGCGGTTCAAGAGTACAAATCTGGAATCATCGAAACAGAGGAAAAGATCTCTGATTGCAAGGTTGAATTACCAATCAATGCTCACCTGTCATCCGATTATGTTCCGGGCGAAAGATTGCGTCTTGATCTTTACCGCCGATTAGCTGATGTGAAATCGCCAGATGATGTTGCTGCGATTGAAGCTGAATTGCTGGATCGTTTTGGAGAATTACCTGAGGAAGCTCGCGCACTTCTTGGAGTTGCAGCGTTGCGCGCACAAGCAAAGGCGGTAAAACTCACTGAAGTTGTTGTGCAAGGAAAGTTCCTTCGTCTTGCACCGTTAGTGCTTCCAGAATCTCGTCAGTTACGTCTCTCACGTTTATATCCGGGCTCGCTCTATAAGGGCGCAATGAGCACGGTTTTAGTCGCACTTCCAAAGGCCACAAGTTGGAATCCGTCCCAGAATGCCCCTGAAATAGTGGATACTTCTCTTCTGGCCTGGGTCGTTGAGGCCGTTCATCAACTTAGCGAAGTACCGAAAGCGAGCTCATAGTGAAGAAGATTCTTGCCCTTGTCGCAGTAGCAGCAACATTTGTATTAACTGGATGTTCTCAAGTTGGTGCAGCGGCAACTGTTGGCGATACGAAGATCACTCAGGCAACAGTTCAGGGCAGCATCGATGCAATTCTGGCTGAGCGCGCAAAGGTTGATACAACTCAAATGCAGCTCGAAACTGGTGAAGCGCTTAACCGTTCACAACTTCGTTTCCATTTGCTCAGCAGTTTGCTTCGCGAACTTGGCGATGAACTCAAGGTCACAGTGACTAAGGCTGAAATTG